>Ga0116178_10001394_pt1 | contig 20110 bp, 24 predicted proteins | sample AD_STIC12_MetaG_FD_89880 | JGI IMG/M metagenome (GOLD analysis project Ga0116178, IMG submission 89880) | Active sludge microbial communities of municipal wastewater-treating anaerobic digesters from USA - AD_STIC12_MetaG | ecosystem: Engineered > Bioreactor > Anaerobic > Digestate | place: USA... | reverse complement strand
TCATTTGACCGCTATTAAATCTCCTGCAGTTTGTCGATGGCTTTTTTCGATGACGTGACCAAATGCTCCACTTCTTTGCCTTCGGGTGATTTTTTGACCATATCCGACAAGGATTTGGTTTTGTCTTCAACTTCGTGTGGAGCCTGCTCGGGGGCTTTGGGCGCCTGCACAGGAGCTGCGGGGGCTTTGGGCGCGCCTGTCGAACTGATTTTAGTCCTGAGTCCGTTTACCGCCTGCGCCAATTCACCGATGGCGTCATCGGCATCCCAGTTGACCTGTCTGCCATATTTTCCCGCCGCATATTCGCGAAGAACACCCGATGCTTCCTGCAGCGGCTCGACAACATTGCTGTCCATCATTTTTTTGATGAATGACGGAATCACGATACTGTAGACAACAAGTATGGCAATGAGCAAGATGGCAAACAGGTAAGACACAATGGAAGTGCCTTGTTCTTTTTCCGCGTTTTTTCCTTCAAACTCGATCAACTGATTAAAAAGCTGATTAACGGCGTCAATTTTTTCATTTGCGATGGTAAAGTATGCCGTGTCCGACCCCAGAGGGGCAAGACGTATTACTTGTGCGACCGACTTTTGATATTCCGCCAGGTTTTCCGCAATGGCCTTATAGTATGTCTTTTGTTCTTTACTGATACCACTATCCTGAGCCTGCCTGGCCTGGTTGAGGTATTGGTTAAGTGCGGATGTCTGCTGCGTGGAGAATTGAGTAATGTCCTGCTTGCTTTGACTGGTTGCCACCATGTATTTCATCTTATATAGATTTGCATGGACGGCATTGACGTCGTTGAAAAGCTTAACACTTTTTTGATAATCACTAAAGGCGTTGCCGCCGCTGGTAAGTTTTTGCACAAATAAACCGGCCAGCGCAACAAGGACAATAACCGCAATCAATCCTGTCAACTTTGTCGAAAGTGCTTTTTGTCCAGCGTTGAGATTATTGTTTGAGCTCATATTGTAGGCACCTCTCTCGTAATTTTGTTGATTGTAATGACTTACACCAATACTCGTTGCTGGTGACGCCTTATCGCCTAATGTTTTTCCGTATTGCCAAAACCGGCGAATTAACCCAATTGTCCCCCAAATAAAGCGCTTGGCCTGCCTTTTTGTCAGGGACTTTCAGTAATTAAGATTACTTGGGGGGGATGGCATTGTCAAGATAATTTTAATGGCGGTTTTTTTATTTGTTTTATGATAGAAGCTCTTCCCATATTGACCAAAATGAACGGTTCGACTTACTCAGGTGGGCAGGATGCTCACGATATGTCCGAAGGTAATTTGCTGATAATACAGGAGGTTGTCATGGTTATGGAGTTGGGCATGTCTTTTGCTTTATGTGTTTTCGACGACTGGCAAGAAAACCTTGATCCTTTTGAGAATGGTGGGTTATGGCAAATTTACCAGATGACTTTGGCAAACCAGGCGGTCACAGTGGGGCTTTCCCGGAGACAGATGGTGCAAGCGACAAGCAATGGCGGCTTCGCGAAGTGCTGATCGTGGACGACGAGGAGCCTCTTTTGCTGACTATTGCCGAGGGGTTGAGTATATATAAGCAGTATTTTAATTTGCATACGGCCACCAATGGGGCCGATGCGGTAAAGATTCTCAAATCCGTCCCTGTTATTGATCTGGTAGTAACGGATTTGAGCATGCCGAAGATGGATGGTTTTGAACTTTTGGCCTATATGAACAGAAATTATCCCAAAATTCCGGTTATTTTGATGACAGCATTCGGCACCCCCAAGATTGAAGAGATCGTCGGCAGCATGGGAGTTTTCCGCTATCTGGAAAAGCCGCTGGATATTAACAGTGTCGCTGACAATATCCTGGATGCCCTGTCCATCACAGAGGGGCATACAGTTTCAAAAAATCAAAGGAAGCAGGGCCTGGCGGCACAATGAAACAGGAGGTTTCATCGGGATTTGCCCTGAAGGAATGTTCGGATTGAACGGTAACTGTAATAATTAAGTTCACATAATGTTTAACAATGAGGTAGTGGTGAAAAAGGATTTTACTCTGATTATTGACAACGATGATCTGGATAATGCACCGGCGACCGATCCAGGTATGAAAGATGAACTACAACGCTGGCCGCTGTTTGGTCTGTCCGTGGGCAGTTTTCTGCAGGTTATTTCCATGGAGCGGCAAACCTGCATCATGGAAGTTTATCTGGACTCGAAGCGCTGGGGGCATTTTTGCCTTATACAGGGGGAGCTGTACGACGCGGTTTGCGGCGATCTGGAAGCTGAAAAAGCCGCACTGGAGATGATTACATGGGAAAACGTGCGGCTCAATATCAAACAGATTCTTAATACCAGCGGTCTGGTCAGGAAAATAGACAAAAATCTCATGCTGCTGCTGATGGAAGGTTCCCGTCTCCGTGACGAGATTACCGCCGACGGAGATGACGCCGGACTCGAAGAGGCGGACGGGGGAGAAACGACCGAAGACATTGAGGACGGTATCCAATACGAAAAATTGAGCGCCTGCTTGGAAATTATGGCCGGAGACATGGGTGAGGCGCTTGTCGCGGCAAGCATTTCCCATATCGATGAAAGCAAAATCGTGGCCTCCCTGCATGACGCCCCAGAATCGACGGCGGCTGTTCTGCGTTTGACGAAATTTTTCAGAAAATCATTAACCGACACAACGGCCGGGGGCCTGGGCGAATATTACATTCTGGATTTAAAGGACAGGCAGACCCTGTTGGTTCTCATTATCGAGCAATATCAATGGTGTGTTTTATTTAAAAATGATAAGTGCACATTGGGTCTTTTACGTAATGTGATTATTCCCAAAACGCTGAAAGCATTTAATGAAGTGAATATAGTGTGATTATAAAAAAGGAGGCTTCATGAACATACAGAAATTGAATGTTTGCATGGACATTCTGAAAAAGGATTTGGGAGATGGTTTTGTGGCTTCTTGCATCATCACCACCGATGACGGGCAGGTGCTCCTGGCGACCGATCGGGCGAATATCGCAGAGGCGACGCTCCTCAATGATGCCACGTCATTGATAAGAAGCGCGCTTAAAACATACCCGGCGGAGCTGGGACAATACTATTATATTGATGTTGCGGGAAATATGGCCGTTTTGGTCATTCCGTTCGGCGATTATCAATGGACGGTGACGATAAATAAAAAACTTGTCAAACTCGGACTTTTGCTCAATATAGTTCTGCCGGCGGTCATCAACGCTTTTGAGGACGCCGTTGTTTCCTAAGTTCTGGAGGGACGGAGGGGGGATCATGGGAGAAAGATTGGTGCGTATTTTTGAAATAGTCCAGGAACAGGCGGGGCTGAAGGGAAGGATGGAGCTTGCCACCAGGTCGGGGCTTTCGCTGAACAAAGCGACGCAGATCCGCGACACGGAAGAGCTGGTTAAAAAGCTGAAAGATACCGCAAGTTCTATACTTGAAAAAAATTCATAAATAATATAATACTCTTGGTTAATATGTATAATTTACACATCCCGGTGGTGGTTTTTGTGTCGTTAAAGCAAGCCGACGGGGGTGGCAAGCGTGATGTTTAATCTGTATGGAGCCGGGCCAAACGGTGATTTGTGTTAAAAATATTCTGAATATGAGGAAAGACAATTATGATTTTAGGTCAAAAGCAGCTTGATAAAATTCATGAGACTTTAACTGAAAATCTTATTGGTTCCGGCGTTCAGAATGTGATGCTTATTGACACGGCCGGTAATGTCATCGCGTCAATTAATGAAGGCCAGGAAACCATAGACTTATATTCATTGGCGGCGCTCGCCGCCGCCAATTTCGGTGCCATGAGCTGTATGGCCAGGATCGTCGGCGAGGATGAGTTCTCGTTGCTGTTCCATAAGGGCGAGAAGGAAAATATTTATTTTTGCAAGGTAAATGAAGAGTTGTTGCTGGTTAATGTTTTTAATAATCAGATCTCGCTTGGTTTTCTGAGGCTGAAAATGTCCAAGGTGGTCGAAGAGCTGCTTGAGGTATTGGAATCATAGCCGGATCCGGTGAGGCATGCAAGATAGTGTTGAATTTGCAGGGGGGCAAGTTTGGCGTTTATTAATTTAAAAGACAAGGTTATTCAAGCCAAGATAGTTTACTACGGCCCAGGGAGGTGCGGAAAGACAACGAATCTTGAGTATGTTTATGACAAGTGCCGTACACAGGTTAATTCCGAGATGGTAACAGTCAAAACTCAGGGTGATCGGACGCTTTTTTTTGATTTTTTCCCCTTCGATATGGGAAAAATCAGCGGCTATGACGTGAAAATTCAGCTCTACACGGTTCCCGGTCAGGTAAAATACAATTCCACGAGACGACTTGTGCTCAAAGGAGTCGACGGGGTTGTTTTTGTCGCCGATTCCGCCGCCGACCGTCGTAATAAAAATATCATCTCCATCCGCAACCTGGAAGAAAACCTGACACTCTATAATAAAGACATTCGCGAAATTCCTTTGGTGATTCAATACAATAAAAGAGATCTGGAAAAGCAGGGCGTAGAAATTCTGGACGTCAAAACATTAGATGAAGATTTGAATTCGGAGCTCAAAGTTCCCACGTTTGAAGCCAGTGCTGTGGAAGGGACAAATGTTGTTCTGACGCTTAAGAAGATTATTTACCTGACAATGTCGTCTCTGGAAAAGCAACTGCAATAGGAGCCGTAAAATGAAGATGAAGGAAGAATCAGCATTTCTTCAGGGGGTCGAAAGCCGTCTGGACAGTTTGTTTGCCGAAGATGATCATGAGCAGAAAGTGAAAACCAGTGAGCCTGTGCCTGCGGAAAATGTAAAACCTCCTCCGGCAGAAGATGCACAGACCTCCGAAGTCTCTGATGAGTCGGAAAGCACCGGTCCAGAGAACAATATCGAGCAAATGGAAGAGGTGCCGCAGGACAATACGCCCCCACAGGGCGCGTCAAAATTCATGACCGAAATTGAACAAAGGTTTGCGGCAATATTCGGCCCCGATGATAAAGAAGCGGCCGCTCCCATGCAGGCCGACGAGCAAAATGATTTAAAAAACATAATGGTTGAAGCCGCTCAGGGATTCGGTGATACCGATGAGCAAAACATACAGGAAGAAGAATTCTCCGCCCCCTCGTCCGTTGTTTACAACTCACCTCTCAAGGACATGAAGAGCATTATTTTGTCCATTGAATGGGAAATCAATGAGGGAATTCTTGAACAGCTGGAAGAGGAAATAAATAAATTGTATTTGTTTTATACGGGAGACCGTATTATCCAGGGCTTCTTGAGGATCCTCCGTTTTCTCGGCAGATATATCCGTGTCCGCGGGACGCGTACGAATCAGGATTCCGCCAATCTGCTGTTATCAGTTTATGACCAGTTTGAAAGCGTCATGATTCAAGGCGGGATGAATGAATCAAGAAAACAGGCCGTCTTGGTTGATAGTATTAGAAAATACCGGGCATGGGCCGTGAGCGCCAACCTTGAGGCCGGCGGGGAAATTGTCCCTGAAGAACCAGTTGCCGAAGAGTCCCTGGTTCCCGCTCCAATAGAGGAAGAGAAAGAAGAAATCCCCGTCGTCGATGATGCCGGTGAAACAAAGATCCCGACGGAAAGTGAGGAGTTTGATCTTCCTGCTGTTGAAACAGCCGCCGAAGAGGAGTCCGAAGCCAAACCGGAAGAACAGCCGGTCGTTGAGTTCGCCGCACAGGCATTCGAAGCAGTTGACACGGCACCGGAGGTTCCTGCACCGAGGGTGTTTGGTGAAGAAGCGGTGATGACCGAAGAGGTACAATTGCCGTCACCGGAAAAGGATTTTGAAGATAAGGTTGCGGCCATAAAAGAGCTGTCGCCGCACGAGGCAGTTGTTTACGCCGTCGAAGAAATGAAAAAAACGTTCCAGGCCGAGATAGACGCCTTAAGAGAAGAGATCAGGTTTCTTAAGGGCGGACGTTAACGGGTGACTTGCCTGGCTTTGGCATGTTTAAGTTAGTGTTTGGGGTTTTGGTTCTCGCAGATGAGAGCATGGTTTTCGGCGGAACCCTGAAACAGGTATCCGTAAGATGATTATATTTTGTGAGGAGTGTGGGGAAAAATATGTCATTGAGGCAGAAGAATTGAAAGGCGCCGCCATGATTTTCATCTGCCGTAACTGCAATGATATAATTCGGATCCCGGCTCAAAAGCCACAGCAGAATCATACAGACAAAGCCGCGGAGGAACCGAAAGGGCTTGACGTGTATAAGTAAAGTATTAACCCTGATCGATTTGCCGGAAGGACGATTGCATGGATAGTAAAAACGAGATGTTTGATTTGGCGCGGGAAAAGCGGGAGCTGGATGATTTTTTGGCCACTATCGCAGCGGAAGAGATTGTCGAGGGTTTTCCCGTGGCGGAAAGTACCGCGCTGAAAGATGTTCCCCCCGTTACCGCTGACAGCGGGTTTGAGTCCCGAACGTCTGTGCGGGGAGGTTCGGATTACAGCACACTGGAGAGTTCGCCCGCAAAAGAAACCGTCGATACAGGCATCGACGAATTCATTCCTGAGCTCACCCTGGAAGAAACGCCCGCAAAAACAAAAGACGCAACGGGTGTGCCGGAGGATAAAGAGCCCTCCCCGTTTGGTTTGGATGATGAGCAAAGGCCTGTAACACCGCGCGTGGTTTCGGCGCCGGTTGTAAAACCTCTGGAAAGTTTTAAAACCATGACGCGCTACGACGGAACGATTAAGTATGAAGGGGCGCCTGTTACGGAATTGTCTCTGGAGGGGGAAAAGAAAAGACATACTCCGGCTCAGCAAGGCAAACGTGGTGAACGAGAAAGCCTCTCCGACGATGTTACTTCCGAGAAGAAAAGAGATGGTGAGGTTTACGATTTTGCCCCGACCAGAAAAGGAGGAGGACTCAAATGGGCGGTGCTGATTGTCCTTGTACTTTTACTTGCGTTGGCCGGCGGATATTACTGGTTCTCCTCAGGGCCTTCCGTCGGTGCGATAGGAGATTTGTTCAAAACCGGTTTGAGTGTTCCCGGTTCCTCCGTCAAAGAGATTAAACTCATCAACGTACGCCAGAGACTGGTTTATAACGCCAAACTGGGCAGAAGCATCCGGATTATCGAGGGGGTTGCAGAAAATTCGGCATCCTTCCCTGTTTCCGACATTAAAATAGCCGCTAATCTGTATAATGCCGACGGATCACTTTTGATGACGAAAGAGACGCTCGGCGGTAATCTTCTTAGCGATGCCAAGCTGGAAAGCCTGGATGAAAACGTACTGCTCGCGGAGCTCGGGAAAGCAAATGCCTCCAAAGAGATCATTCCTCCGGGGGGGCAGACCCCATTTATGGTCATTTTAACCACTCAGATGGAGGGGGTTCACAGGATGTCTGTAAAAATCACGGATTTTGACAGACACTAACCATGATACCTTACATTGCTATATATGGGCCTGGTCATTAAAGGCGGCAGTCCTTCGGGGCTGCCGCCTGTTTTATTGTATTTCCTGTCTATACCTGTGACCCCGCCTTTGCTAGCGATTTCGTTTCCAGCGGGAATATAATACCAACAGGGTTCCGGCCTGAAAATTAAACCACACGGCGCAAATAAGATTACACGAAAAGAAAAAGCCACCGAAATATATTGACACAGCGAAGAATTCTGCTAAGTTCATTTTCACTAAAAATGCCTGTCAGTCAACTGCATAAGAGCTTTAAGCTGTCCTCAGCGGCAGGAATATACAAAGGGGAGGAATAGTTATGAACGGACAAAAAATACCAGGCAAAATGGCCGGTATCGTTATCGCGGCAATCGCGATTTTCTTTTTGATCATAGCCACCTATTTTGGTGTCGATGCCGGAGAGCGTGGTGTGGTGCTTCGTTTTGGTGAAGTCAACCGAGTGGTGGAGCCGGGACCGCATTTCAAAATACCGCTTGCGGAAGAAGTTGTGTTTATGTCGGTGCGTGTGGAAAAAACAACGACGAAAACGGAAGCGGCCAGCCGGGACCTCCAGACGGTCCAAACGACGATGGTGCTCAACTATAATCTCGATCCGGCTAAAGCAGGCTCCATGTATGCCAACATCGGTCTTAATTACAATGAACGGGTGATTGACCCCGCACTCAAAGAGAGTTTCAAGGCGGCGGCGGCCCGCTACACGGCTGAAGAGCTGATTTCCAAGAGGGAAACCCTCAAGACAGAAGTGCGTAACTATCTGCGCGATCGTCTCGGAGTTTACGGTATCGTTGTCGTTGATCTGTCCATTACGGACTTCGAGTTTTCGTCGGAGTTCAATAAGGCGATTGAGTCCAAGCAAACGGCAGAGCAAAACGCGTTACGAGCCAAGAGAGACCTTGAGCGCATCAAGGTGGAGGCGGAGCAGAAAATAACTTCCGCCAAAGCAGAGGCCGAGGCGCTGCGTCTGCAAAGACAGGTGATTTCTCCGGAACTGATTCAACTCAGAAAGATTGAAGCGCAGATAAAAGCCATTGAGAAGTGGGACGGTAAAATGCCGAATGTGACGGGAGGCGCTGTACCTTTTATCCAGATCGATAAATAATGATTGTCTTCGGGGTGCCCTGACGGTAAAATCCGTCAGGGCACTTTTGTCTTTTACTTCCCCAGAATCATCTTGACTTTACCTGAATAATTCCTTAACTATTTGGTTAAACCGTCCGGTTGAAGCAGGCTGCCTGCGGATGGACACTGACGGCTTTATGTTTTTCCTGTGTGTTTCGTGGCGGGACAAAAACAGGCGGCGATTTGTCCGTGAAAGGATTTTCATCATGATGTCGGGGAAATGCAGATGATGAAGCAGGGCGACGAAAAGGATAATACAGCTGAGGTTGCACTGAAAATACTCAAAGCAGCGCGTGCCGTTTTTGCCGAAAGAGGTTACAGCGGTGCACGTATGGATGAAATCGCCTGCCGTGCCGGAGTGAACAAAGCTACTATATACTATCAGATAGGGGATAAGGCTACTCTTTATGCCGGTGTTATTCATCAGGTATTGGGGGATGTGGCATCGAAGATAGCCAACGCCGTGGCGGAGGCGGACCACCCAAATGAAAAGCTTGCCGCTTACATTGAGGTAATCGATACCGCCGTCGATGGTAACCCGGAGATACCCCCGATCATGCTGAGGGAGGTAGCCTCTGACGGGGCTCACCTGCCGCACGTCGTAGTCGCGGACATTGCCCGCGTAGTGACGATGCTGGCGGCTATTCTTGCGGAAGGAAAAAAGGATGGCATCTTTGCTGATGTCAATCCGTTTCTGATTCATTGTATGATCATGGGAACAATCCTGATGTATAAAAAGTCCGCCACAATTAAGGACAGGCAGGCCAGGCTGCCCGCCGGTTTAAAGCGCTTCGATAAAAAACCAAAAGGTTCAACCGGGCAGGCGGTAACTGCTCTAGTGCTTGGGGCGATCGGGAAATAGCGGAGGTATTCATTGAAAACTAAAGTGATTGTTATTGTGTTTGTCCTGCTTTTTACGGCGGTCGGCGCCGGCGTTTATTTTGCAAAGAAAAATTCTCATTCCGACTCGCTTTTTTTTTCAGGCATCATTGAAACGACCCAGGCCAACCTGTCTTTTCAGGCACCGGGCCGCGTGGCCGTAGTGCATGTACGCGAGGGTCAGAATGTATCGAAAGATGAGTTGATTGCCGAGCTTGACCGCGCTGAATATCAGGCGCGCTATGATCAGGCAAGTGCCGCTGTGGAGCGTTCCCGCCAGTCTCAGAAACAGGCTCAAATGGCTTATCTTGCCGCCGTAAAAACACTGCCCGCCGAAGTCGCCCGCGCCGAAGCGGGCCTGAAAAGTGCGCAGGATGTGCTGGCTGACGCCGAAAAGAATTATCTGCGCTTCGAAGGGTTGTTTGCCGAGGGGGTGGTAACAGAAAAGGACCGTGATTCCGTCAGACTGGCCTGCGAGGTCGCCCGCTCGCGTCTGGAGGAAAGCAAATCGCTCGTCAAATTGGCCCAGGGCAATTTGGTCAAAATTGATATTGCCCGGCGGGACATCGATGCGGCTGCGGCACAGGTTAATGTGACCCTGGCGGCACAGGCTCAGGCGGCGGTTCAGCTTGATTATACGCAACTTAAATCGCCTTTGGACGGTGTGGTAATCAGCAGAAACGTCGAGCCCGGAGAAACGGTAAATCCCGGACGGGAAGTTATCGCCATCTCCGATTTGTCGCGTGTCGATTTGAAAATATACGTCCCGGAAACTCAAATCGGTAAAATCAGGCCGGGTGCGCGTGCGGATGTAAAAATCGACACTTTTCCGGATAAAACTTTTTCCGGAGTTGTCGCTTTTGTGTCTCCCGAAGGGGAATTTACTCCCAAGATAATTCAAACGAAAAAAGAACGGGTAAAGCTTGTTTATCTGGTCAAGATTTCCATTGATAATCCTTCGCGTCAGCTCAAGGCGGGAATGCCCGCGGATGCACGCCTCCATCAGTAGCGGAGTTGCCTATGGCTGACTCGGTCCAGGATGCCCGTCCTTATGTGGACGCCAGGAGTGTTTATCTGTCTTTCGGACGGGTTCAGGCCCTGAAAGATATTTCGTTTGGTGTCCAGCGGGGAACTATCTTTGGACTGGTCGGCTCCGACGGGGCGGGTAAATCCAGTGTGCTCAGGCTTGTGGCGGGCATGATCAGACCGTCGGCAGGTAAAATTTTTATCGGCTCTCTTGATTCGGTCACCGGCCGCAGGAAAATCAAACGCCTTATCGGCTACATGCCCCAGCGCTTTGGTCTCTATCCCGACCTCACCGTCGGGGAGAACATGGATTTTTTCATGGATATTTTTGGCATCGTCCGCGCGGAAAGAAAAAGGCGGAAAGAGAAATATCTGGGTTTTTCCAATTTGTTGCCTTTTTTGGACAGGCAGGCGGGGAACCTGTCCGGGGGCATGAAACAAAAACTGGGTCTGGCGTGTGTTTTGGTGCATGAACCGGAGTTGCTGATTCTCGATGAGCCGACCAATGGTGTTGATCCCGTGTCACGCCGTGAGTTCTGGGATATGCTGGGACAGATGAGAAGTGAAGGTATGACGATTCTGGTTGCGACCGCTTATTTGGACGAAGCGAAAAAATGCGACCGGCTGGCCCTGATGCATGCAGGAAATCTTCTGGAGCAAAACGAGCCGGCAAGGATGCAGGGGGATTATCCGTCGTTGGAGACGGCAGTCGTCGACCGGATCAGACAGGTGGACGAAGGGCTGGCAGATGACTCTTTCGAATACTGATGCGATTGTCGTAAGCGGGCTGGAAAAGAAGTTCGGAGATTTTGTCGCAGTCAACAGGATCTCTTTTTCCGTGAAAAAAGGCGAGATATTCGGTTTTCTGGGCTCGAACGGTTCCGGTAAATCAACGACCATCCGCATGCTGTGCGGTATCATCACGCCCACCTCGGGAAGCGGCAGCGTCGCCGGCTTTGATATTCTCCGCGAGCCGGAGGGCATCAGGCAGGCGATAGGGTATATGTCGCAGAAGTTTTCTTTGTATGAGGATCTGACGCCTGCTGAAAACGTACGCTTTTATCTGGGCGTCTATAATATTCCTCAGCACCAATGGCCGGAACGCACCAGGTGGATTTTGACCCTGACACGCTTGAATGACGTGCGTGATCGCCTGACTGGTGAATTGCCGCCGGGATGGCGCCAGCGGCTGGCGCTGGGCTGTGCGCTGTTGCACAGACCGCAGGTTTTGTTTCTCGACGAGCCGACCTCCGGCGTCGATCCCCTTACGCGCGGTCACTTCTGGGATTTTATCAGACGTCTGGCTGCGGACGGTACGACCGTTTTTGTGACCACCCACTACATGGATGAGGCCCGCTTTTGCCAGCGCATTGCGATGATCAACGCGGGAAGCATTGTGGCGATCGGCACACCGGAGACCATTATCGGGCAGGCCTGTCCCGGAAGGCCGGACGCGGATTTGGGCGATGCTTTTGTAGCTTTGATGAAAAGAGGCGGCGCGTGAATCCCATCAGACTTAAAGCCATTGTCCGCAAGGAGTTTTATCACTTGGTGCGTGATTACCGCAGTCTGTACCTGGCATTTGCCATTCCTTTGCTTCTGATTATCCTTTTCGGTTATGCCTTGAGCCTTGATGTGGATTCGGTAAAGACCGTCGTGGCGGATTACGACAAAACACCGCTTAGCCGTGAATTTGTGGAAAAGCTCGACGCATCCCCCTATTTTGATTTTGTTGCCGGAATTGATTCATCCGGGCAGGTGGCTGATTATCTGGATACAGAAAAGGCGTCGGTGGCGATCATCGTGCCGCCCGGTTTCATGAAAAGATTAAAGGCGGATCGGGAAGCGCAGTTGCAGGTGATCATTGACGGCAGTGATCCGGTTTTTGCCGGCGCGGTGCGCGGGTACGTGAACGGATTTGTCGAAGCTTACAACTCACGGTTAATTGCCTCTTTTTTAAATCGCCAGGGATTGGCGCCGACGAATCCTCCGGTGGACGGTCGGGTGCGCGTATGGTTCAATGAAGATCTGGAAAGCCGCAATTTTATTATTCCCGGCATGATGGCGATCATTATCATGATTGTCGGAGCGATGCTCACGGCGCTGGTAATCGCCCGGGAATTCGAGGGCGGCACGATGGAAACAATCAAGTCGCTGCCTGTTACGGCGGGGGAATTGTTGCTGGGCAAGGCAATTCCCTATTTTTTTATCACACTGATCAATGTGCTCGTGGCGATGCTGTTGGGGCAGGTGCTTTTTGGCATTGCGCTCAAAGGGAGTTTCTGGCTGATGCTGGCGGGCACGTCCTTGTTCCTGGTGTGTGCTCTGGCGCTGGGGCTGCTTATTTCCACCGCTGCCAAGTCGCAGCTCATGGCCAATCAGGCGGCGGTCATGATCACGTATTTGCCTTCTTTGCTTTTATCCAATTTTGTTTTTCCCATTATCAATATGCCGGTTGTGTTGCAGTGGTTTACCTATCTTGTGCCGGCAAGGTACTACATTGATCTTCTGGCGGGCGTTTACCTGCGAAATACCGGGCTGGATTATCTGTGGCCGGACATGGCCGTGCTGGGAGGCATGGGCGTGCTGATGATTGTACTCAATTTCATTTGGCTGAAAAAGGAGGGGCTGTGAATCGCATCAGGGTTCGTGAATTGGTGCGCAAGGAATTTATACAGCTCCTGAGAGACAAGCGCAACCGCCTGATTCTCTTTGTTGCGCCGCTGATTCAGATGTTCGTTTTCGGTTACGTGGTTAACTACGATATCCGGTACATCCGTGTCGCACTGATTGATCATTCGCGGACGGTGGAAAGCAGAGGGCTGGCCGATGCCTTCAGCGGCGGCGGGATTTTTCATATCACGCATAAGCCGGCTGACGATCGTGCTCTTGAAGATCTTCTTTTGCGCGGCCGGGTGGACATGGGCATCAAAATCGCGCCGGATTTCGCTTCTCTGATCCGCGCGGGAAAGACCGCGCCGGTGCAGATTATCGTGGACGGATCAATGAGCAACATGGCAGCTTTGCGCCTGTCATATACGGCAAGCGTGCTGGAGAGGTTCAACCGCGAGATGCTTGGAGAGCTTATGGGTGCCCGGATGAATTACGGCAGGATCGATGCGCGTATCCGCGCCTGGTATAACCCGAATGTGGAAAGCCAGCATTTTTTTGTGCCGGGCATCGTAGCGTTTGTCATCATGCTGATTTCCCTGCTGTTGACTTCGATCGCCATCATCCGGGAAAAAGAAGCGGGGACGATGGAACAGCTTATTGTCACCCCATTGAAGCCCTCTGAGCTGATTCTCGGGAAAACCATCCCCTACGCTCTTCTTTCGCTTCTTCAGTTGACGGTGGTCAGCAGCCTGGCCGTCTTCTGGTTTGAAATCCCAATGGTGGGCAGCATCGTCCTTTTGTTTCTGGCCGCCTGCATATTTTTGCTCTCTACGCTGGGGATCGGTTTGTTCATTTCCACCGTTTCCGCGACACAGCAGCAGGCGATGATGACGACTTTCTTTTTTATTCTTCCTTTTTTCATGCTCAGCGGTTTTGTTTTCCCGATTGCGAACATGCCCCTGCCCGTCCAGTGGCTTACCTACCTTAACCCGCTTAAATATTTTCTGATTATCCTCAGAGGAATTTTTCTCAAAGGTGTGGGGCTTGATGTTCTTTGGTCTCACTATCTTTTGATGACTATTCTGGGGGGGGTTGTTTTTGCAGGTGCAATTGCCCGCTTCAAAAAACGGCTGGATTAGGTTAGAAGATAAAGGCTGTCAGTATCCGCACGGAGAGAAGGAAAAATGCTCAAGGTCATTGACGATGAAAAGCTCACGAGGAAGTATGCCGGGCTTTTTACCAGGAAATTCAAACCTTTTGCCGGCGAGCCGGTTAAAGTGAAACTGGGGCATCAGGGGGCGAGTTTCGCGGCACGTGTGCGCTGGTCAGAAAAACTTGGGATATGGGTATTTTCTAAAAACGTCAAAGGAGTCCGCTACTGGAATGTATTTGGCACAGGCAGGCCGGAGAAAGACAGTCAGCTGACGATTACCGCGGAAATTAATTTTCCCCGGGAGGGCATCGACCGCAGAACAGGAGCCGCTTTCGCGATGGACGCTTCAGGGCGTGCCTATGCGGTTCATCGCGGCATTATCGGCGGTGGGAAAAAGGGCATCGGTAAATCACTGTTTTGGGATCATTACCGCGGGGTGTGGGCAACGATGGAAGACGGACGCGCCCGGACAAGAGTTGCTCTGATCGGCGCTTTGGACAGCCCGCGCTTCGCTTTGCAGGCAGCTTTGTTTGTAAGAAAAATCGGGAAGCTCAAAGATCTGGCTTCCACTTCTCCGCAGACGCATCTGTGCTTTCCACAAGTTGCCTTCCGCGAAGAGCTGGTCGGTCGGCCTTCCTCCGAGTTTGCCTGCCATATCGCCGAAGCCTGTGATCACGCGCTGATTGTCGGCAGTCTGGCTGAATTACTGGCGAGCCGAGGATACACGACGGGGAATGATGAGAAAAGGGAGTTGTTTGTGATGGAACCGGGCGGCGGCAAACCAGCTTATGTTTTCGCCGTAGCATCCGATAGCAGTGAAAGAAGCATTTTGTCGGCTGCGGCAGAGGTTCTCATCGGAAAAGCTTCCGAAGGGGGCCGGCCCGGGGCGGTTATTGTGCTTCCGGAGCAGCTCCTGAATAAATATCACCAGCCGCTGGCGAGCATCGGCGTGAATGTTGTGAGCTGCCGCCTGGAACCGGACAGGGTTGTTTTCCCCGATTTGAATAAAATCAGACTTGACCTAAAACGGCCGATATGAACATAATAGCGCGAGTAAATGTTTATGTTATTTAGCTTTATTAGCTTTTTTGGCAAAAGGAGATGTCCATGGTCCGGGAGCGAAGGAAACGAACCAGAGTGCCGGTTAATTTTGATCTGCACATTGTGATGCTGGGCGAGGCAATTCCGGTTCAGACCAACAACATCAGTCTGGCCGGTGTCAGTTTCAGCTCTGACCGTAAATTTGCGCCGGGAGCCAGATGCGTGGTGCATTTGCGTTTGAATAAAGAAGTGGATCTGAAAATGGAAGCGAGGATTTTGCGTTCTCAAGACCGTGAAACAATCGCCACCTTTCTGGAGATGGATGAAAATAGTTTTTATCATTTAAAAAAGATAATGATGTACAATGCCGCAGATTCAGAACAGATCGAAAAAGAGCTGAGCAAACCTGCCTTTACCTGAAGCCCGAGCCGCAGGCAGGGCGGCCGGCGGGATGCCGTGCCGCGGGGCAAGTGATCATGGGGGTGACAATGCGAAAAATTACCGTGGATAAGCTTGAGCCTGGAATGATTCTGGCCAAACCCATCACCGGGCCCACCGGCATGGTGATGCTTGCTCAGGGCACGGAGCTCAACGAAAAATGGATCGAAAGAGTCCGGGACATGGAAATAGCCATTGTCTCTATCGAGGGATCCCCCGTTCAGGCAATTCCGGAGGAGGAGGCGCTGGCCGAGCTCGAGGCCCGTTTTGCCCTTGTCAATGATAAGCCGTTTATGGGGCTTATCAAAAAAGCCGTCAGAGAACATACAAAGGGGCTGTATAAATAATGGATCCGAAAATATTGCGCCATAAGGTTGAAAACATCAGCACGCTGCCGACTATTCCGGGCGTACTCAAGAGACTGTCGACGATTCTTGAAAAACCACGGGTAACCATCGTGGAAATCAGTTCGTTTATATCGAATGACCCGGCACTGACGACAAAGGTGCTCAAGATGGTCAATTCCGCGATTTACGGGTTTCCCGGGAGAATTGCCTCCGTTTCCCATGCGACGATGCTTTTGGGGCTTAACGTGATCAAAGGGCTGCTTCTGGGGGTTTCGGTTTTTGATCTGATGCAGAAAACGATGAGTGGATTGTACGAGCATTCTCTGGCCACGGCGATAGCCTCGCGCGTCATCGCGCAGAAAAAAAACCTCAAGGAGCCGGAGGAAGTATCAGTTGCCGGTTTACTGCACGATATTGGAAAAGTTGTGTTGATTCTGGAATTTGCCGCCGAATATGAGCAAGCAATGACGGAAGCCGCACGCCGGAATATTTCCATTTACGAAGCGGAGAAAAAACAATTCAACGCCACGCATGCCGATGTAGGGGGGTGGCTGGCTGAGAAATGGCGCTTCCCGGCAAATCTGATTGAAGTGATCGCCTGTCACCACCAGCCGACCACGGCAAAAAGCGCCCCTTTGGAAACCGCCATTGTGCACCTGGCCGATCTGCTGACACGGGCACGCGGTTTCGGTTTTGCCGGCGAGAAACTTGTACCGGAAGTTCATCCGGTGGCTTTTGAATTGCTTGGTCTCTCCGAGCAGGACATACTGGAAGTTCTTCAGGAGACGGAAAACAATATGGCCACCGCCGAGGATATATCATAGCGTCTTTATCATGGGAGCTTCGTCTTCGGGAAGTACGTTGCCCGTGTATCTGATGTCCGTCTCGCTTCCGGGCCATCTCAAGGCAGCCAAAGCGGGCATGCGGCTGTCCGTTGCCGTCGGCGGACTGTAAACGGAAGGAAGCGGAGAAGATGAAAAACATTGCCGTTGTTTCCAAAGACGTAATTCTCAATGGGATCATTGAGCGTCATCTGAAAGATATTTATCAGGTTGTTGTTTTCAGCAACATGTCCTCTGCGCTTGATTATATTTATAATGCTGTTCCCAATCTCATCGTGATGAATATGACCGGCGAAGAAGAGGACAGTGTCGCGGTTTTGAACGCATTGAAATCCGATCCGATGTTCCAGCAACTGCCTGTGCTGGCGGTTTTGTCCGAGGCTTTCGGCAAGCCGGACTGGGACAGGTGGCTGGTTGAGGATTATATACGCCGCGCCGATCTGGAGACGGATCTTGCGGCACGGGTGAATTTATCCATACTGCGTTCGGAGCGCATCGTGGAAATCAACCCGCTGACGCGACTGCCCGGCAATATTTCCATCAACAAGAAAATCCAGGAACGCATTGACGGACGCAGCGAGTTTGCCTTTGGCTACGCGGACCTCGATTTTTTCAAGCCTTTTAATGACCGCTACGGTTTCAGCCGTGGTGATGAAGCCATCAAAATGACCGGCCGGATTATTCTTGGTGTCATTAAAAGTAAACAGCCTCAGGGCAGCTTTGTCGGCCATATCGGCGGTGATGATTTTGTTTTTATAATCGATCAATCGCTGGCGGAAGAGGCGGCTGTGGAGATTATCAAGGCCTTCGACAGCCTGATTACCGGGCTTTATGATCCATTGGATCTGAAACGGGGTTATATAAAGTCCTTCGACCGCCGCGGAAAAGCTTCGCAGTTTCCGCTGATGGGAATTTCCATTGGTATTGCTGAAACCCGCGGCCGCGCCTTCACACATTTCGGTGAGATTGCACAGATCGCCGCCGAAATGAAAAAATTCGCCAAACAGCATCAGGGAAGCTGCTACAGGATCGACAAAAGGCAGCCGTCCTGAAAAACATCTGCCAAAAGAGTCGGAAAACAGTAATCCACAATAATATCACATTATTTCTCTCTCTACGTTTACGGCCGACGTTTTTTCACGATAATTTTGTGCTTGTCAAGGCGGTAGATATTTGATTAGTGACTTACGATATGTGACGAACCGTCAATTATAGTATCAGTGCCGGAAAGATGGAAACCATGAAGCCAAACTCAACGGCGGATGATTTGCACAAGGAAATAGAAAAATTACAATCGGACGTCGCCGCCCTCAATGAATTAAACCGGTCTTTTACCCACCTGTTGTCCCTGGTCAGTGACGGTCTTATGATCATCGATCGCCAGGGTTGCATCACGTACGTCAATGAAGCAATGGAAGATATGGTCGGCTGCTGTCTCGGAGACATTCTCGGCGGGGCTTTGGACGATCCCCGCTGGGACTTCAAATGCACGGGAAGTGCCCCGGGGCAGGCTTACTCCATTTTGCAAAGGAGCCTGGAGACCGGAAAACAGATGGTGGATGAGGCATGCTATCTGGATCTTTCCGGTGAATGCCGCGGGCCATTTCTGATCAATGCCGGACCCTATTATAATCAGAACGGCCAGTTGGCGGGCATTGTCGCCATCATCAGAGATCGTGCCGAGTATAGTAAAGTCAGGGCTGAAAAAGACGAAGTCAGAGCTGTTTATGAGCGGCTGGCGCAATACTCGGATGAGGCCCTTTTTCGTATCGGGATGCCGGGCGGTGTGATTACCTTTATCAACACTGCGGCAGGCAATACATTCGGTTACTCTTTGGAAGAATACCAAAGCAACGAAGGCATCAGGCAGAAGGTTATCGGTTCCGGCCACATTCAGGCGTGGGCCGATGAGCTGGGGCGGGGCGGGAACGAAAAAAGCGTCCTGAGAAACATGATCGTAATGGGAACTTCAAAAACCGGACAGACGGTTGTCATGGACTATACCGTCGTTGCCGTTCGCGACGGGGACGGCCTGCTGATTTGCCTTGAGTGCATGGGACGCGATATTACCCTCAGGCGCCTTATGGAGACGGAACTGGCCCGGGCGCAGAAGCTGGAATCGATCGGTCTTCTGGCTGGTGGGATCGCCCATGATTTCAATAATATTCTTATGGCTGTCTTCGGGTCTTTGTCTCTGGCCAAGCTTAAATCTGTTCCCCAGAGTCCTGTCTATACCTTACTGACAAGTGCCGAAGAACATTGCATGAAGGCCAGAGCTCTGACACGCAAGTTGCTCACCTATTCCGGCGGAGGTACTTTCCAGAGGAAAACGATGGCGATTGCCGACGCTATCCGGGAAGCGGCCGATTTCGCCCTGAGCGGTAAAAATGTGGAATGCAGACTTTTACTTCCGGACGGATTGTGGCCGGCACAGATTGACGAAGGCCAGATGCGCCAGGTAGTTCATTCTCTCGTGACCAACGCCTGTGAGGCCATGCCTCTGGGCGGCATTGTGGAAATCGGCGCTGAAAATACCGAATTTGCCGAAGACAGGAATGAGAAGCTCAAAGCAGGAAGGTACATTCGCTGGTATGTACGTGACCATGGCGCCGGCATGCCTCCGGAATACGTGAGGCGGGTCTTTGACCCGTACTTCACCACGAAACCCCTCAACAGCGTAAAAGGGATAGGGCTGGGGCTGGCCATTTGCCATTCCATTGTGAAAAGCCACGACGGAATTATCTCTGTCGAGTCGGCACCGGGGGAGGGGTCCGTGTTTACGGTCTTTTTACCGGCCGTCAGCGATGAGCACGCAAGGCCGGAAGCACCGCCTGTGAGCAAATCACCGTCAGGGGACAAACAGAAAATTCTTCTCATCGACGATGAGCAGATTCTCCTGGATGTGGCAGGCAGTATGCTGGAGCACCTCGGATATGACATTAAAACAGCAAAAAGCCATGCCGAAGGAAGGGAGCTTTACCGGCAGGCCCGGCGCGAAGGGGATCCATTTGCCCTGATGATCATGGATTTGACCATGCGAGGTGATGAGCCCGGAGAAACGGCGATAAGGCGATGGAAAGAGGAATACCCGGAAGTAAGGGCGGTCATTTCCAGCGGCTATTCGAAAGATCCGATAATCGAGGAGTACTGGAAATACGGGTTCTCCGGCGCCCTGGCCAAGCCCTACTCACTTGACGACCTGAGAGGCACGCTGGAAAGAAGTCTG
>Ga0116178_10001390_pt1 | contig 20133 bp, 16 predicted proteins | sample AD_STIC12_MetaG_FD_89880 | JGI IMG/M metagenome (GOLD analysis project Ga0116178, IMG submission 89880) | Active sludge microbial communities of municipal wastewater-treating anaerobic digesters from USA - AD_STIC12_MetaG | ecosystem: Engineered > Bioreactor > Anaerobic > Digestate | place: USA... | reverse complement strand
CCATGGACAGGGAGGGGTTCACACGATGGGCGGCACGAAATATTATCATAATTCATTCATTATTGCGGACCCGTCGGAAGCTTATATCCTCGAAACAGCCGGGACCGCATGGGTGTTTAAAAAAGTCAGCGATATCGCCTCCATATCAAATTGCCTGACCATAGGGGATGATTATGATAGAGCCTCATTTGAAGGGAATGAATCTGGGTTCAGGATGAAAAAAGGAGGTCCGGTTAATTTCAGCAGGGATTTCAGTGACCTGGTGTTTACCCATTTTGCCCGGGGAAGAACAAGGAAGTCCTGCAGTTATGAAATGCTGAATCAAAGGAAAGGGAGCATCACCAGCAGTTACATGATGCAGATACTGCGGTCGCACAATGTAACGGAACCCTTCCAGCCGGGATACCGGCCTATGGAGCGGATATGCCTCCATGCCGGCGGTCTCATTTCCTCGCAGACTGCGGGATCCATGGTGGCTGTTTTAAGGAAGGGACGAATGCCCCTGGTGTATTTTACAGGCACTTCGGCGCCCTGCATGAATGTATTCAAGCCGCACACCCTCAGTAAAAATCAGAAAAAAATGCATATTACAGAAGGTTCAGAGCCATCTACATTCGGCGGTTATGACATTTACGGAAGCGCTTCGGATATATGCGACCGCGAATCGCTCTGGTGGTTGGGTGAAAGCATACACCGCCGTGTTTTGATGAACTATTCCAGCCTCATGCCGGTTGTTCAGTCAGTGAGGAATGAAATTGAAAAAAATGCCATTCAATCAGTTGAAAAAAAATGGAAAAAGAGCAACGGCGCTGATTTTATTGCTGCTTGCCGGAATCATGCGAAAGAACTCCTGGCGCTGAATAAAACTATTTCCGACAGCGTTACGGCTGAATACTTAAAATTAAAAAATAGAAAGGATGTACCCTGGTGGTTTGCATTTCAGTGGGGCAGGATTAATGAAAAGGCGGGGTTTTTAATCTGACAATACTATTATCATGAATGTTTATGTCGCTTGGACTGAACTTTTGAAGTCAGCAAATATCTTTTTCGGCCCCTCGCTATTATTTGAATGAGGCAATTGCCTCGTTTACTGATGAAAAGAGTTTAATCACTGATGTCACTTTGGTCAAATCAAGGACTTTCTTCACTTCGTCATTGGCTGCGGCAAGACGGAGCTGTGACTTCAGGCTCTGGTTGATGTTGAGAAAAATGCCTATGCCGGAACTGGTGATCATTTTGACATCACTGAGGTCGACAACAAGCTTTTTTATCCCTTTCTCTATTATTGTTTCCTGAAGCTTTTCTTTTAAGTCAGGAACATCTAGAGTATGTACTTCCTTCATGACTATCTTAATTACAAACAGGTTGTCGCCTTTATCGTTGACTTCTATCATAGGTATCTCCCACAATAATTACTTGATTATGTTAAATGAGATTAAAATTAAAAAGTCAACAAATTTTTACAGATTAGATAATCTATTGCATAAAAATGTAAGGCAGCCTGACGCTCTGCCGGTAAGGCATGAGATATGCTGGTATCATGGGTAATATCGGGTATGGTATATCATGGCCGAAGAGTCATCGATGCATATTTTTTAATAATCGGGAATTGATATATCTAGAGACTGATTGACTGAATATTATAAGCTTGACTAAAATATCCGGATTTGTATATAAGATTTCAATTAATAAAGCTGATTGTCATATCAGCTTATTTGAATATCCGGATAAATCACGTTTTGCCCGGAACGGTTATTGATAACCATGGAATTGTCAGATAATCTTAAAAAAAGCAATATCATTTTGAAGCCAAAGTCAACGTCGCGGTGGGAATTGATTGCTGAAATGATCGATCTCGCTGTCAGGAATAAAGAAGTTGATTCCTGCGATTGTGAAGATTTGACAAAGTCCCTTGTCGATAGAGAAAAATCGATGAGCACCGGAATCGGCAATGGCGTTGCAATCCCCCACTGTACCACGGTGAAGGTACAGGACATCGTGTATATCATGGCGATAGTGCCGCAGGGTATGGATTTCGACTCCATTGACAATCAGCCGGTTAAAATCGTCATCCTGCTCCTGGTCCCGAAAAGCAAACTCACCCAGCACATTAAAACTCTGGCGCAGATTGCAAAATTGATGAGCAATGAAAGTTTGCGCAACAAGTTACTCACGTTGAAAACGCCGGAAAGCGTTATCAAAACAATCAAAGAATTTGAAAGCATAACGTAGCGGTTCCCCCATGGATGATGAACGTTTGATATGCTCCGATGGCCTTCAGAAAGAAGAAGAACATGAGCGCACGCTGAGACCCACCAGGTTTGAAGAATTCATAGGCCAGAAAAAAAACACTGAGAACCTGAAAATATTCATCCAGTCGGCAAAAATGAGGAATGTTCCCCTCGACCATGTCCTCCTGGCAGGGCCTCCGGGACTGGGTAAAACCACGCTTGCCTTCATAATTTCCAGGGAACTAGGCGTTAATATCAAGGCAACTTCCGCGCCAATTATCGACAAGGCCGGTGACCTCGCGTCGATCCTGACCGGCCTTGAGGAAAATGATGTCCTTTTTATTGATGAGATTCACCGTCTGTCCCCGGCCATCGAGGAAATACTCTATCCTGCGCTGGAGGACCGGTCGATTGATATTGTGATCGGCCAGGGAATCGGCGCGCGGAGCATAAAATTAAACCTTGCCCCGTTCACCCTTATAGGAGCCACGACAAGAACCGGACTTCTCACGTCAGCGCTCAGGGACCGTTTCGGAATAAATATGCGTCTTGATTATTATACGATCGACGAACTCAAGGATATAGCCATACGGTCTTCGACCATAATTCACTGCGACATCGATGACGATGCAGCGCTTGAAATCGCCAAGCGGTCGAGAAGGACGCCACGCATAGTAAACCGCATCCTGAAAAGAGTGTCTGATTTTGCCACCGTGGACGGATTGAAAAGGATAGACCTTGCCATTACCCGTTACGCCCTCTCCAAGCTGGAAATCGACGAACTCGGCCTTGATGACATGGACCGGAAATTTCTCGCAGCGATAATTAACAAATACAGCGGCGGGCCTGTCGGGATCAAGACTATTGCCATTTCCCTCGGCGAGGAAATTGACACTCTGGAAGACTATTACGAACCATTTCTGGTCCAGATAGGTCTGCTGAAACGAACCCCGCGCGGCAGAGTCGCGACGCCGATGGCGTATCAGCATCTGGGACTTAAGTATATTGCCTTGAACGGGGACAGGGACCAGGAAAAGCTTTTTGACCTCGATGATTAATCGTTAACCTCTGTTGATGCATGCCATGCCCGGCCGGCATCCCAATAAATACTTATATTTTTATCTCCTGGTTCCGATATGGAACCTGAGTACTTTTATTGCATGAGGATGAGTATGAAAAAATATGTCATTGTTTTGACTGCGTTACTGTTCCCGGTCCTGCTCCCCGCGCAGGAAGCAAAAAAAGAAGACGCGGCAAAGGAACAGCCAAAGATTATAACAAACATCCCCGCCGAGGCGCAATACAGCAACAATTTTGCCATCAAGAGTCTCTTTTTCAACAAGCGGATCGATCCGGGCGGAAAAGGGGAAATACTGGAGGTCGAATTGACCCTGGAAAATCTGACCGATGATCCCATGGATTTATACCTTTTCACCATAGCCACTTACGAGAAGGTTGAAAAGACGAAGTCCAGCTTTGAACGCCCTATCCCGCACCGGGAAAGAATCAGGACCTTTGTACCATATCCGGATGATATTTCAAATTTTTCATATCTGGACACTGACGATAAAGGAAATGTTAAGAAAGATAAAAACGGGCTGGAGATGGTGAAGCTGGTCAAATTTCCGAAAAATCCCAAGTCCGGCGTTGACCAGAAAACCGGGAAACCATATCACCTGGTTGACAAGATGACCATTTATACGACGCATATGAGCAAATACAGAAGGAATTACTTTTTTTTCAATAATCTTGCCGTGCTGATTTTCGACAGTGAAGGTAAGCCCGCATACAGAAAACTCTTCGAAATAAAAGGTAAACGGAACCGATAATCTCATCAAGGCTCATGGAAACAGAGCCCTTCTTTCCAGGAAGGGTTCTGTTGTCAGATCACCCGTACCATAAGGATGTCCTTCACGTTTCGCAGCAGAGCCTCTGTTTTGTCATCTATATCACCGTCAATATCAATGATATTGTAAGCGTATTCACCCTTGCTCTTGTTCAGCATGTTGGCAATGTTTATTTTTTTGTCAGCGAGTATTTTCGTTATTTGCCCGATGATGGCGGGGATGTTTTTGTTTGCTATCAGTATGCGCTTCGATGCGGTTTGAGCCAGGAAACAATCGGCGAAATTTACGGAATTGATCAGGTTTCCACGCTCCAGAAATTCGCGCAGCTGGTCCACGGCCATGCGGGCGCAATTTTCTTCAGACTCTGGTGTTGATGCGCCAAGGTGCGGGATCGGTATGACGCCATCCATCCGCAGCAATTCGTCATCGGGGAAATCGGTGACGTAGCATGCCACGATACCGTTTTTTATGGCCTCCTTCAGGTCCCTGTTGTTGACGAGACCTCCCCGGGCGAAGTTCATGATCCTGACGTCGCGCTTCATCAGGGCAAATTTGTCTTTGTTGATCATACCTTTGGTCCTGTCGTTGAGAGGCGCATGAAGGGTGATGTAATCAGATTCAGATATAAGCGAATCCAGGCTTGTCGCCCTCCTGACCGACCGGGACAGACCCCAGGCGGCTTCCACGGAAATGTAGGGATCGTATCCGGACACATCCATGCCGAGGGACAGTGCATCATTGGCGACGAGATGGCCGACGGCTCCCAGGCCAATGACGCCGAGTTTTTTGCCCATAATTTCCGGGCCGATAAAATTGGATTTATCCTTTTCGATAATCAGGGGGACCTCTTCACCCTTCCCGGCAAGACTCTTTGCCCAGGTAATTCCTTCGCTTACCTTGCGGGAGGCTATGAGAAGTGACAGAATGACCAGTTCTTTCACGGCATTGGCGTTAGCACCCGGGGTATTGAATACGACAATGCCTCTCTTTGAGCATGTTTCAAGGGGAATATTATTCACGCCGGCGCCGGCTCTCGCTATGGCAAGGAGAGATGATGGCAAGTCCATTGATAGCATATCGGCGCTTCTTACCAGTATAGCGTCAGGGTTTGCAATATCGGCGGCATGCTCGTAGAGGTCGGCCGGGAAACGAGCCAGACCCGAAGGGGATATTTTGTCCAGTTTCTGAATTTTAAACATGCGCATGTTATTTATTGGCCGTTTCAAATTTTTTCATGAACTCAACAAGCTTTTTCACTCCTTCGATCGGCATCGCGTTGTATATGCTTGCCCTCATTCCACCAACGGAACGGTGACCTTCAAGCTGGACAAAGCCGTTGGTGGCGGCTTCGGCGAGAAACCTGGCTTCAAGCTCCTTGGTTGAGGCCGTGAAGGGGATATTCATCAGGGATCGGTCTTCCCGGGCTATGGGGCTCTTGAACATTGAGGAAGTGTCAAGGAAATCGTACAGGACCTTCGCCTTTTCCTCGTTTATTTTCTGCATGCCGGGAACGCCGCCGAGATCTTTCAGCCATTCAAAGACGAGCTTCGCCATGTAGATGCCGTAGGTGGGCGGCGTGTTATACAGCGATTTGTTGTCCGCATGGGTTTTATAGTTGAACATGGTCGGCGTGATATCCATGGCATGGCCGATAAGATCCTCGCGGATGATGACGATGGTCAGGCCGGCGGGGCCGATGTTTTTCTGTGCCCCGGCAAAGATGATGCCGAACCTGCTGACATCGACAACTTCGGACAGGATATTGGATGACATGTCTGCAACGAGGGGCACAGAACCGGTCTCGGGGTACGTGGTATAGCGGGTGCCTTCAATGGTGTTGTTCGTGCAGATATGAAAGTAGTCAGCGTCAGGCGAAAAGGTTCCGCTGTCCAGTTTTGGAATATATGAAAAATTCCTGTCTTCCGATGAAGCGATGATGTTGCAGTTTCCGTAACGCTTGATTTCGTCAATGGCGCGTTTTGTCCAGGTGCCCGTGTTGACGATATCAGCCTTCCTGGATTTTTTCATCAGGTTCATCGGCACCATGGCGAACTGACTCGATGCGCCCCCCTGAAGGAAGAGAACTTTGTAGTTATCCGGTATTTTCATAAGGTCACGGAGCAGATATTCCGTGGTCTGGATAATATCATCATAAGCCTTTGACCGGTGGCTCATTTCCATGACGGACATGCCGGTGTCCCGGTATTCTAACAGTTCGCCTGCTGCCTTTTTTAGTACCGGTTCCGGAAGAACGGCCGGACCTGCAGAAAAATTGTATACTCGTGACATTTGATGCTCCTGTTGTATAAGTTCTATGATCGATATTTCTCTGCTGTCATTTACCGCTGATCGCAAGCATGGCGGACAGATACCTGAACTCGCTGAAAATATCGATATTTCTCACCTCTATCGATGTATCAAGTGAATTTAATTGTACTGGCGTGAAATTTATTATACCCTTAATCCCGCCTTCAATCAGACGTCCTATTATTGCATTCATGTTGGGGTCTTTTTCGGCTATTATGGCCAGCTCAATATAATGCTGTTTCACAATTGACGGTATTTCATAGGTCGGGTAAACAGGGACCGCTGTTTTTACGGTTTCCAACGTATTGATGCTTGAATCAAAACCGGCTACTATGGAAAAACATGGCAGAGGCATTACGCTATTATTGATTATCAGCGATCCAAAGTTTCCAAGACCTATGACGCAGGCTTTGCGGATCCTGTTGAAGCCCAGTGTTGATTGAATGCTGTCTTTTATTGTTGCGATATCATATCCTGCACCGCTGATTCCCGCTTGATCGAGGAATCCCATATCTTTACGTATGTTATGGGAACCCACACCAAGACGGTTGCCGATCTCCTGGGAGGATATTGATGTTTCACCTTTCTCGTGCATCTCATCCAGCAGGGCATAGGTTTTGCATAAACGCATTAACGTTGGATGCGGTATTTTACGTTTATTTTTTTTTGTAATAACCATACGATAATGTGAAATTTTTCACAATATTTGTCAATAATTATTATATATTGTGAATTATTTCACAATATATTGTGATTGAAAGAAAGACAGTATAGTATAATTTTGACATAAATTAATATTTATCTAAGTTTTGATTATAAATAAATTCAGGTGCTTTATATGGCAGCAATAAGTGAATTCAAGGGTCTACGACCGCACAAGGAATACGTGGCCAGGGTATCGGTGCTTCCCTATGATGTTGTAAGCACAGAGGAAGCAAGAAAACTCGCCGGTGACAACAAGCTCAGTTTTTTTCATGTATCGAAACCGGAGATTGATTTTCCCCGGGATGCGGATACGCATGACCCGAAAATTTTCAACCATGGCAGGGATTATCTCAAGAAATTAATTAGCGACGGGATTTATTTCCAGGAAAGTACTCCCTGCATGTATCTGTACACGCAAATAATGGACGGACGCGAACAGACAGGCCTGATTGCCTGTGTCAGTATCGATGACTATCAGAATAAGATAATCAAGAAGCATGAGCTGACCAGAGAGGACAAGGAAATAGAGCGCACCCGCCATACGGATATCATAAACGCCAACACCGGCCAGGTCTTTTTATTCTATAAAGACAGTGAAACAAAGCAGCATCTGATCAAAGATGCGATGATGCTCGAGGCTGAATATGATTTCGAAAGCGCCGACGGCGTGCGGCAGATCGTGCGAATAATCAAAGACAGGGGCATGATTGAACAATTTAAAGCTGCTTTCAAGGATGATGTTCTCTATATAGCTGATGGACACCACAGGGCCGCGTCTGCTGTAAGGGTGGGCATGGAACGGCGCAAGGCCTCTCCCGGTTACACCGGCGCCGAGGAATTCAACAGATTCATGGCGGTTATTTTCCCTCATCGGCAGCTAAAGATAATAGCCTATAACCGGATTGTCCGTGATCTACACGGCAAGACGGTCGAGGAGTTCATCGCGGAAGTGTCTGAAAATTTCATTGTTGAAAAAACCGAAAAAAAATCATCTGAAAATGTCCATGAGTTATTCATGTATACCGGTGGGTCATGGTACCGGTTAGTGCCGCGCTTTATCCCGGAAAAAGATCCGATCAGCAGTCTGGACGTCAAGATTCTTCAGGAATACATTCTCGGGCCTGTGCTGGGCATAGAGGACCCCCGGACCGATAAACGCATCAATTTTATCGGCGGGAAGAACAGCGTCGAAGAGATTCAGAAAAGCGTGGACAGCGGATCGTACAGGGTGGCATTTTCTCTTTGCCCCACGAAAATTGAGCAGTTAATGAGCGTGTCAGATATGGATGGGATCATGCCGCCGAAGTCAACATGGTTTGAGCCAAAACTCCAGAGCGGCATCGTCATTCATTTGCTGTAGGCATGCAGGGAGCGGAACGCGGCGGGAGGCTATGTATTCTTCGGGCATGCAACGACAATGCCTTTGTCCACGACCCGGTGTTCCAGTTCATCACCGTATTTGCAAAGAACGCAATCAGCCCTGTTATCAATAAAGAATGAGCATTTAATACATTCGTCAAGTTTCATTACTTTTTTCATCGTTCTTCAATACTCCATCCCGATGCGGTGAACATCATGATTAATGGCCTGTCTGTTCAATCAGCCAGATGCACTTTAATAAATATATGTTAATCGAGTAAAGAATTTTTTATAGATCGGCTGATTTAATGATGGCATTTACCATTATGCGGGCGATATGCTTCCTGGTGTTCTTATCAGGAAGCTTCCGGATGTATGCGGCTACGATGTCGATCATATGGTGATCAATATCACCTGTGACAGGGTTCATGATCTCGGTTTTTGCCTGTGTGGGATCAAGGCAATCAACAGGATCATTCCTGCTGGAAGGTTCGGCTTTTTGGAAAAGTTGGGGCTCTGAATTTTCCATAGCAATTTTTTATTCTATCCGGTTCTCCTGTCCTTATTGTCGAAATATTAGGAAATTATGATAATTCAATTTTTTTATAATTTTTTACCTATGAATACCGCCTATTAATACTATTGATTTTTTTGAATTATTTATAAATTTATTGACATTTTATATAATTTGAAACTATTTTTATTTATAAAATTTACTGTTTTTTTTAGCGGGAAACTTTTAATATTTATTATTATATAAAGAAACAAGCCTGGTAGTTGGATTGAAAAAAAACATCTGTACTTGCCGGTTTCTTTAACCAATAAGAAATTACCCCGCACCGAATGACATGAAAAAGGCGCATGGATATTCCATGAAAATACATACGTTACATATATGGATTAAAATAACTTCAAAGGTGATAGTTCTATTAATGCCGTTGATGCTTATTAATACCGGTCATGCACAATTGTATGAAGGTAATTACAGTAATTACAGCTATTACGCTGAAGCAATTAATATAAAAAGCATAAATGGGAAATTCTATGCCTATATAGTCCTTCTGTTTAATGAAAACCCCCATTTTGTCAACATGATTCAAAAGGACAGCATCCCGCTAAAAATAATGGGCAATGAAGGGTTTCACATCAAGGAATATAAAAATTATATTAATACACTGCGGGACAAAAAGCTTAAAAGTCTGGCAAATCTCCTCCTGACGATATATCTTGAACCGAGCAAGTTTGATATCAAGACATTGCATAACGTCGAGGATGTTCTTACGGGGAGAAACATCATTTTAAAGTTTTCAAAAGATAAAACAGCGTGGTCCGATAAGATTTCCCTTGATTACTGCATTTTCGGAAAGAAACAGCTGGTGGATATCAAGCATCCTTTTTTTGAAATCAAAGAGAACATCTACAATATCCAGCCGTTTATTTATTATGATGAATTTTCAACGAGCAATTCCACCTTTTACTTTGACATGATCTATATCAACCCCGTTGAGGTTGACAATGACTATATAATTGCAAAGAGAATTATCAATGGGGAGAACGTGGGCTCGCTGTTCTTTGTTGGTTCGCAGATTACCGATGATATTAAATATTGCCTGTCCCGGGCTTTCAGGGACAGAAAGAATATTAAGAATGAAATATGGAAGATGTTCATCATTCATGAACTGACCCATAAGGTGTTGAATAATAAGTACAATAATTTTGACCAGGTCCAGGGCGAAGAGCTTTCCCTGGGGAGCACCATTTATTACAATCCCCTGCTGGGGCTGTCGATCCTGTTCAGCTATCTCAACTATAATGCGATAAATCCGCACCGCGTGGCGGCCATGAATTATGTGCGGTTTATCTCTAAGAATACGGGCAGGGCTGACTTGCTGGAAAATCCGGGGCTGATAAAATTTCTTCCACAGGGAGAGCTCCAGAATCTCTCAAAAAAACATTTTATCGCCAATTTAAAAAACAGCAAGTGATCAGCTGGTCAGACGTATCGGATGCTTAATCTTCAAATCCTTGTACCCCAGCTTTGGATCGCCGGTAAAGGCATTAATGCAAAGATATTCATTCAGATTCAGCTTTACCCCGCTGTAGAGGGTAGATTCAATTTTTTCCCATGATTCAATCGTCTTCTCGCATGATGCGGTGAGCAAACTGGGTACGGATTCATAATGGAGCCCGATCTTCCCGGCTGGATGGTCCCAGCGTTCCCGGTGGAGATTGAGAATGTTTTTGTTGAATCGTTTGTTCATGGGATACCGGATGATTAGATCGGAATACAGAATGTTTTTTCTTCTGAGGAATCTGAAAAAATCTGCAAGCCTGATATTGTTGGAGCGCTTCAGCCGGTATGCGAAGCTGATGCAATAAGGAAGGAAATCAAGATAACTGAAGGGGAGACGATTTTCAGGACCTGTTTTTTTTGATTTATACAACAGCATGCTTTGATATATGCTGGGATAAGCTTTTTTCAATGAATCAAGGAGAAATTCTTTTACCGACGTATCCATCATTTTGATGTTAAACTTTTTTCTCATGGGAAACATGTCATCAAGTTTAAAGGGGAATTCCTTGCTTCTTTCGTCGTGATATTGCAGAAAATTATCGATATTGTATTCAAACAGAAGGTTCTGTTCGCGGTAAAAATTAATTTCTTTTTTTGTATTGCTGTTTGGAAAACCGGAATAATAGAAAATGTAAGGATGAAATACGGCGTCAGTAATAATATGAGAAATAAAGCCGTACAGATAGGCTCTCTGTAACGCGGCCCATTCGGTATTCTTATCAGGGTATGTTTCGATCTTGGAAATCATCGCATGGAGGAGCTTCTGGAAACCCCCATTGTGGAGAAAAAATGAAATGTCATTGTTTTCTATACCGGCATTGCTGCGTTTCGGCATGAAGTCGAAGATATTAGGGCCCAGGGCGCCGAAGAAGCCGGCGGTATAGTTCTCCGGGGTATGAAACAGGGCCTCTATTGATCTGTGGAGATAGCTTCTTTTTTCTCTCTTCGATAAAGACGAGATGACTTCTTTGAGGACCCTGCTGTGTGTTACTATACCAGGCATAGGATTGCATCCGGATGCATTATAAGGCTAATGTGCTGCAGGGACCTATCTGGCCGCCTTTTTTTTCAACGCGTCTATTTCAGTGCGCCATTTCTTTGAATAATAAAGACCCCAAATCTCAGGAACCGATAGTTTCTCGGCTATATCAAGAACCTGAAGGGCTTTATCCCTGTTGTCATCCTGGATCAATGCTTCAGCGTAGAATATAAAATTCTGGGGCTGCTCCGGATATTTCTTGGTAGCCTGCTCAAGAAGTTCCAGAGATTTGTCAAGGTCGCCTATCCCGCTGGGCCAGGCTGGCGCCTTGAGGTACATCATGCCGAGAACGCGCATGGGACCTCCCGAGTCAAGCGATTCGGCTTTCTGGGCAATTTTAAGAGCTTCATGGATTTCCGGAAGTTTGCCAAGGGCAAATAATCCCTTCATCTGTACTAGTAAACCCTGATTGAGGGCAAAATAGTAGCATGATTCCGGATTTGACTGGTCTATGCCGACTGAGCGGGCAGCTTTCACTCCAATCTCGGCGGTTTTTTTGATTTTATCCTCATCGCCATCAATTGAGTCCGCGACTAAAAATGCAACACGGGAAAGAACAAGGGCGGAGGTTTTGCTCTTTTTGTCCAGGAAGTTTGCCTGGACGGCGAGACGCAGGGCATAAACCTTCTGCCCGAAAGGGGCTGACCGCGAGCCAAGGGCGTCGGCTACCTCAGTCAGTGCCTTCGGGTTATTATAGATGGGCAACTGCCGGATGTCAGCCTGGAACCAGTCCGGTTCAGTGATTTCAGAGGCCTTTACTTTCTCATTTGTTTTTACAAGTTCCTGGTGTATTCCACATCCGGCTAGTAGAAGCAGAATCAATAAACTACTTGTTGCCTTCATATTTGGTAATCTCATCTTTAAGTGTCCCCACCTCGAGTTTATTAAAACCGTCTATGCCGAAATTCTTGCATGCGTCCTTTGTATCAGCCTGGTTGCACATCCTGGTCACCGCATTGACTATCTTTTCCTTTGCGGCATTGTTTGTTTTAGTGTTCGCCATCATCAGGCCCAGGGCAGGCATCTGCGGGGACTGATAGAGCACCTCGATTTTACTGAAGACATCAAGGTTCTTGAGACTGGTATACTGCATATGGTTGAGAAGAACGGCGTCAACCTGTCCGGACGTGAGTTTGCGGACAGCTGAAAGGGGCCTGCTGGAAGGCTTCAATTGAAAATGCTTGGCGATGTCGATTTTGTTATCGAAAATCAGGTTGTTGATGAATTTTGCATCTTCATACAGCACGTTACCGGCAAGAACTTTTCCCTTAAGCTGCTTGAGCGATTTGTATGATCCTTTTTTAACGATCAGAACATATTGTTCCCTGTCATCTCCGTCGATTTTTACTGCGGCAAGAGGTACCAGGTTCATCGCTTTTTTATTAGCAAGGTAAAATCCGAGGGACCCCATGATATAGGAATTCTTATTCTCGCGAATGTAGGTTTTTGCATCAGTTATATTGTTGAAATATTTGCCCTGCAGCGAATCCTTTTTCATGGATGTCAATTTTGTCAGGGAATTCATGAACTGGGTTATGATCTTATCGCCTTCAGCTCCTGTGTCGGGGCCGCCAAGAAAGATAACGGCAAAATTAATTTTCTCCGCACCGTAGCCGGACATCCGCAGCGTGGAGAAGATAAATCCGCACAGGACGATGGTTGACAGCGCTATGAGTCTTTTCGTATTCATCGGGTAATTCTCCTTTTTCAGTATTGAATTTAGTACTGCATATAAACTGGTTCAAAGAGTATCATAATAAAAAAAGACTGGAGGATAGTTTTTTATTGTGCTGAATCATACATGAATTTTGGCAACTGATTCACAATCAGCATTCCGGTTTTTATAAGCGGTTTTTAAAACATAAACATTTTTTTCATTTATTACATGAATGTCAACGAATTTTTATTATCTGTGATTCTCCAATTTTTTTACCATTTTAACTATTTGTGGAATTCTATGATGTCTGTTAGACACAGGATTTTAAAAAAAGTTTGATAATTATAAGAAAAATGACCTAATAGTTTCCTGAAAAACTCCTTCAATGGAGTTTTTCAGGGGCGGTTTTCGAAGTGAATTCGTAAAACCTCACATTTTTCTCGGCTAACGCCTCGAAAAATGGCGATACATCCATGTATCGCTTAGCAGTTTGCTGTTTTTCAGCTAACTGCTAATTATAGAAGTTTTATGCTGGAAGAAGGAATTCTCTAAAATAGAGTTAGCAATAATATATTAAATTAGATCGGATGGAATAAGTACCTGTTATGCGGACCCATTGGAGGTAAAACTTTATGAAAATAAATTATATATCCTACGATTAAAATGGATGTTTCAGGCGAAGAATCATCGGGAATGATTTGGTAAAAAATGCTTGCGCCGAATTAAAGATAATTTGTAAATAATATAATTTTTTAATATACATTTTAATGACATAATATAGTGAGGTAATATCAGTTAAAACTGTTTATCATTGCTACTTTTTATGGATCTGCCATTCTAAACAAATATCCATATCTTAATTTTATTGAAACAGTATGCACTGGGGAAAAATATATTATAAAGTAATATAATGATGATAATATAGATTAGTAGCAAATGAAAATCTATTAAAAAATTAATGAAGAGAGTGCCATGCAAAAGAAAATTCTCGATTATATTTTCAATGTATCCGTCAAACGCGGAAAATTGCTCCTTGTCATTATCGCGATAATAACCGCTATATTGGGATTATTCATACCGAAACTCATTATTTCATCTTCACAGCAGAATCTTATACCGCAAAATGATCCTGAACAGGCCAGGTATATTAAGTACAATAAAGAATTCGGATCATCGGAAAACCTGATCATTATTCTCGAGGGAGACAGCGATCATTGCAAACAGGTTGCGGATGATATGGCGCAGGAACTTGAGAAAGAAAAGAAATGGGTCACGTCGGTATTTTATAAAATAGATACCAGTGTCCTTATCAAGCGGGCCCCGCTCTATATCCCTCTGGAGGATTTGAATAAGGGCGTTAAGATTCTTCAGTCAAAAAAAGCATGGATAGATAAAATACAGAATGTTTCAAATCTGTACGATCTGCTGCAGGCCATAACAGTCAGCTTTAAAGAACCCAATGCGGATATCAGCCCTGACACAGCAGCAAAGATAATCAAGTTTTTGAATGCCCTGTTCCAGGAATGGAATGATTGGCTTGCAAATCCTAACCAGCAAAAGCTTAAAATAGCCCAGAAATTATCCATGGCCGGTTTCACGGAAATGGCGAATCTTCAAAGCGACGGATATCTTTTCTCCCGTGATTTCAACATGATGTTTTTTTTCGTTCAGCCCCGGAACTACGTTGACGAAATAACGTATTTAAAACCGTTCATGACGGACATCAGCAAGGCATGCAACCGGGCTCTGCAGTCCCACCCGGATTTAAAAGGTAAAATCAAAATTGCATATACGGGTATGCCGGCCCATGTGCTTACCGAGACCGAGATCATTTATTCCGATGTCGGAAGCGCCGGTCTTGCTTCGGTGGTAATAGTGACGCTGGTCCTTCTTATCGGTTTCCGATCTATTAAAAAGACAATAATAGGTGTTATCCCGACTGTAACCGGCCTTGTTATTTCACTGGGCCTTATCACGATTATCAATGGAAAGCTCAATCTTATCAGTTCATCGTTTCTCGCCGTGCTCTTCGGCATTGGTATTGACTTCGGTATTTACCTGCTGCAGCGGACCGAAGAGGAACTCGGCAACGGCCTGTCGCAGAATGATGCCATTTATAAAGCAGTGGTCCTCACGAGCCGGTCTATCATATCCGGGGGGATCACGACATCCCTCGCCTTCTTCGCCCTCTACCTTTCAAGCTTCCAGGGTTATTCTGAATTGGGGATGGCCGCCGGTATCGGCCTTGTGGTTGTGCTGTTCACCACCTTTCTCATGATGCCGACGCTCCTTATGCTGATACCCATCGAACCGCGGGATTATCACATCAAGGAAACCGTAACCGAAACGGTAAAGCTGGAACGGAAAAAAGTGCACCTGGTCATTATCGGTGTCGGCGTCCTGATCACCATCGCCAGCATCATAGCCACCACCAGGATCAAGATGGACTATAATGTCCTGAAAATGATGCCCAGCAACTCGGAGTCGACTATTTATCAGCAGAAAATGGAGGACAACAGCGATTACAAGATGTCCTTCGCCATGATAACCGACAAGAGCCTGAAGAATCTGAAGGCGATAACCGATAAGGTGAAAAATATGCCAACGGTCAGCAAAGTCGATTCCCTGGCTGAACTCATCCCCGCTGATCAGGATGAGAAAATTAAGGTTATAAAAAAATACAAGCCGATCCTCGGCAATTTCCGCATCACCCTGAAAGACAACAACCAGGGATCTGCCGATTATATCGCAGTGCTTGATCAAATGAGCGCTTTCTTTGAAGATGCCCAGGAAAAGGCCTTTGCCGGCGGGCAGACCAAGCTGGTGGAACAGATCGATTCCCTGATGAAGAGCATGGATGCGGTGAAAGCCAGATTATCGAAAGATAAAAACGGCATGGAGCTTACGCGGACGAAAAAGTTTGAAAAAGAGCTGTTTAATAACATCGAGAAGGGAACCCAGATAATAAGGGAAAGCTTCAATCCTTCAAAAATCACGGAAGAAACGTTCCCGAAGGAAATCATAAGCAGGTTTAAAAGTCCCCAAGGGACCTATGTTGCCATGGTATCTCCCAAGGGATCCATCTGGGACATAGATTTCCTGGACAAATTCGTGAATGATCTGAAAAAGGTAACCCCCAACGTCACTGGCTTTCCGGTAACGCACCGGGTCTATGTGCGGCAGGCGGCCAGTGCGGTTATTGAAGCGATGATGTGGTCGTTTATTGTCATCCTGATACTGCTTGTTTTTGATTTCCGCAAGGTTAATGAAGTGCTCCTCGCGTTAATGCCCTTGATAATAGGCATGCTCTGGCTGCAGCTGGCGCTGTTTGTTTTAAGAATTGATTATAATGTCGCCAATATAGCAGGACTGCCCCTTCTCCTCGGTCTCGGAATTGTCTACGGCCTCCGGATGGTTCACCGGTGGAGGGAAGATAAAACCATAACGGCCTTTGCGGCGACAAGGACAACGGGAAAAGGGCTTGCCTTTGCAGCTCTGGCGATTATGGTGGGTCTGTTCAGTATTGTGCCGGCCCGTCATAATGGAGTGTCGGCCTTTGGCGAAATCCTGCTGATTGGAATAATATCATGTGTGTTTACGGCTCTCATAATTCTGCCGGCGGCCATTGACTATATTTATTTAATGAAGAAGAAGGATGGCGGGCCTGAGACGAATGAAGCTGAGCCTGAAGAAACACCCGTTATATCCAAGAAGGAGACGGTGAAAAAGCCAGCTGCTAAAAAATCAACCAAGAAGGCAAAATCTGGCGTGAAGGCAAAAAAACCGGTAAAAAAGACAATGAAGAAAAAGAAATAGTCGTCGCACCGCAATACTGGATTCTTATCATTAGATGCGGTGCGTTATTTAACTATGTTATCCGGGAGGGCATCAATCATTGATGCCCTCATTTTTATGGAGTAACGGGGTCGCATTATCATGATAATTTTTATTCATTGCCTTGACTAATTGCCGTTTATCTACTATAGTATTAATTCATGGCTTGTTTGAAAGCAGCTGTATAAATTATTAAAGAGCAGGTTTTTGTAAGCGAATCCATCATGTAACGATGTAGAGGTTGCTATGAAAAAAAATGTTCTCATGGTGTTTGTGGCGATTATCTGCGGTTATGGGTATTCGTCGCATGCTGATGATGCCGTCGAAAACAGCAGGATTATATCGGTCAAGCTGTACCAGAATCAGGCAACGATTGTTCGTCAGGTCAATGTAAAGCTGGTCAAAGGACTTAACACCGTGACCATCAGCAATCTCTCACCTCTGCTGTACGATTGGTCGGTCCGTGGCAGTTTGCCGGCATCCTTCGGCGGCAGGATAAATTCGCTGGAAGTTGAGCAAAAGGCCCTGGTAAAGAAAAGACAGCAGAGCATAGTTGCCGTTGAGGAAAAACTCGAACTGCTTCGCGAAAAGGACCAGATCTTTATCGATGATCTTAAAAACATTAATTCACAGGAGAAATTTCTCAATTCAATCCTCGATTTTACGAACGCAACGGTTTCAAAAGAACTTGCCACGCGGATACCGCAGGTCAGCCTCTGGGACAATACCCTTGAATATGTGGCGACCAAGAGAGGTGCCCTGCTGCGAGAAAAGCGAAGGATTGAGAAGGAAAGGGAAAAAATCGGCAAGGAGATCCAGAAGTGGGAGTTTGAGCTGTCGCAAATTGCGGGGACAGTTTATTTCAGAAATTACCAGTCTCTGAACAAGGCCATTCTGGACAACCGTTCGGCGTTGAATATACAACAGTATGCGGATAATACGGGGCAGTATGAGGAAAAAAAGCGGTTATTCAAGAATCCTACCGAAAAAGTTGACATTGAAAAAAGGGTGATCGTGAGCATTTTCTCCCCGGAAAACCGGGAGGTTGAGCTTACCATCAGCTATGTCATTCCCCAGACCAGCTGGCAGATGAAATACGACATCAGGGCCAGCAGCAAAAACAAGAACATCGCCATGGTGATCTACAGCGACATTTACCAGAAGACCGGTGAGAATTGGGATGATATCAGCCTTTCTCTGTCAACGGGGGCGCCGGTACACGCCATCAGCCCCTCGGTGCTTCAGCCCTGGTACCTTGATCTTGAACCGGTATACCGCGATGAAGGCACCGGCAGGAAAGATAAAGAATATAGATCGGAGATAAGCAAGAAGGTCATGCCGGCCGAAGAGGAAAAAAAGGGTGATGAATATCATACAACCATAAGGGAAGAAGGCTCATATTTTGAGATCACCATCCCTTCAAAACTGAATATAGCGTCATCCACCAAGCACCAGAAAAAATACGTAAAGGAATATGACCTGCAGGGTGAACAACATGTGCAGTTCTATTATGAAATATCGCCGGAGAAAGTCAACAACGCTTTTCTCAGGGCGAAGGTAAAGAATATAACGGATCTTCCCTGGCTGGAAGGTGAATCGCAGATTTTCCTGGAAAATGAGTTCATGGGAAAGGTTTCCATCCCTTTTACACCTCCCGGGAGGGAACAGGAGCTTGTTCTTGGGACCGAATCAAGGATAATCGCCCGGAAGGAGCTGGCTAGAAAATTCGAGGAATCAGCTGGCATACTGGGAGGAAAACGAAGGATTATCTATTCATATAAGATAACCATAGAGAACCAGCTTCCGCGGAATGAAAGCCTGATTGTCAATGATGTGGTCCCTGTATCAAGAAATGAAAAGATAAAACTTGATGTTGAAAATATATCAGTTCCCTTCGTTAAGGATGAAGAATTTGAAAAGTCGACCGGTTATTCTCAGGGAATGCGAAAGTGGAAGCTTGCCATGGAACCTCATTCAAAAAGAATAATAACCTATGATGTAATAATAACCTTTGATAAGGATGTCAGGATATGGGGTCTACGTTAACCATGAAGGACAACAAGGCATTGCAGAGAAAGACAAAGATACTATGCACCCTCGGGCCGGCCACCGATGAAAAGGACATCCTCCGGAAACTTTTCATCAACGGCATGAACGTCGCGCGGTTGAATTTTTCCCATGGGAATCATGAAGAGCACCTGAAACGAGTCGAACACTTCAAAAAAATACGCGATGAACTGGGCATGCCGGTCGGTCTCATGCTTGATACCAGGGGGCCGGAAATCAGGATAAAGCAGTTTGAGAACAAGGAAGTGACGCTTATCGAAGGTTCGACCTTCACTTTCACGACAAGGGATGTGGCTGGAACGGATACAATGGTTTCAGTTACCTATGCGGGGTTCCCGGGTGTCGTGCACCGGGGCGACACGCTGCTGCTGGATGACGGGCTTATCGGGATGAAAGTGACCGGAACTGACGATACCGAGGTGACCTGTGAGGTAATCCACGGGGGGGTCCTGAGCAACAATAAAAAGATCAATATACCGGGCGCTGCAAACAACCTCCCCTTCATCACAGAAAAGGACAGGGACGATATCATCTTCGGCATCAGGAATGATTTTGATTTTATCGCAGCTTCTTTTGTCAGAAATTCAAATGACATAAAGGACCTCAGGGAAATCCTGCGGAAAAACAGCGGCGAAGGAATTAAAATTATTTCCAAGATAGAGATCCGGGAAGGGGTGGAGAATATCGATGATATTATACGCGTCAGCGACGGTATAATGATTGCCAGGGGCGATATGGGCGTGGAAATCCCATTTGAAGAGCTTCCTTCCATACAGAAAAGCATCATACGGAAATGCTACGGTGCCGGCAAGACGGTTATCACGGCGACACAGATGCTCGATTCAATGATACGCAATCCTCGGCCGACGCGGGCGGAAATCACCGATGTGGCAAATGCCATCTATGACGGAACCAGCGCCATCATGCTTTCGGGTGAGACCTCAGTTGGTAAATATCCCATAGATTCTATCCTTACCATGTCTAAGATAGCCGTTGAAACGGAATATGACATT
>Ga0116178_10001387_pt1 | contig 20144 bp, 19 predicted proteins | sample AD_STIC12_MetaG_FD_89880 | JGI IMG/M metagenome (GOLD analysis project Ga0116178, IMG submission 89880) | Active sludge microbial communities of municipal wastewater-treating anaerobic digesters from USA - AD_STIC12_MetaG | ecosystem: Engineered > Bioreactor > Anaerobic > Digestate | place: USA... | reverse complement strand
TGATGGCCATCATGCGGCCGTGCTCGAACCACACGAAACGGTGCACTTTGCCCTGCGAGATGGTGAGGCGGCCCCGGTCGCACCGGCCGATGAGCTGCGGCACCAAGCGCGGTAACTGGAGCGGGGCGAAGCTGCCCCCTGGGGGCAAGGAGTGGTCCGGCATGGTGCGGGATTGGACCATCCCGAGCGGAGGTGAGTCAATAGCCATCGAACGGCCCGCCCCCGACGTTGCGCGCTCGGAGCGCGAGGCGGGTCGTGGTCGGATGCTGGGCTTCCGAGCAGGTCATCACCCGCGAAGAAGGCTCTGGACGCGTCGGTCACGCGCCCAGAGCCCCCGGTCGTCATCGGTGGGTTTAGCGGACCCGTACGTTGGCTACGGGGTCGACTCGAATGAGATGCCCTTCTTGGCGGCCTGGACGCGAATGATCGATTCGACCTGGACGTCGAAGCCATCGCGGGGCCCAGCCTTTTTCTGCTCGGCCTCGATGTAGGCGCGGCGCTTGGCCAACAGCTCGGCGACTTGCTTCTGTACCGCGGCGCGCTTGGTGGCCTGCTCCTTGACGTACGCCTCGCGCTGGGCCGGGCTCATCGACTGCATCTCGGCCGGGAGCTGCTCCTTCGTGAGCTCACCGACCTTGATGTAGCCGGCGTTCACCGCGTCCACGAGGTCGCCGCCGCCCTGCACGACCTTGCCGGTGGCGGCGTTGAACGCCAGCCGGTCGGCGGCCGCCGCCGAGGGCGCCTTCTCGGCCATCGCCTGCTTGGCGCGCACCGCACCCTTCTCCTCCTCGTCGCCGTACGCAACGATGGTCTTGCCCACCTCGGCGTTGAGCTTGCCGATCTGTTCGTCGAACGGGGTGGCGATAACCCGGACACCGCCCGACTGCGCGATCGCCACGTACGAGCCCTCGGCGAGGCTCGCGATCTCCTTCCAGATCGGGGTCGTCTCGCGGTAGTCGCCGACCTGCACGGTGTTGATGACGATATCCTTCCGGGCCGCGGTCTGGCAGCTCTTGGTGTACGGCGTGTCGTCCTCGTAGTCCATGTGGGGGGGGCAGTCGCCGACCAGGAAGATCGTCTTGTAGACGTTGCGGTCCGGGCTCCACGAGATCTTCGTGACCGCCTCGTCGAGCGCCTGGTTGACCGACTCGGGGGTGTCACCGCCACCCTCGGCCTGGAACGTCTGCAGGTTGGCGTACACGGCGTCGATGTCCTCGGAGAGGTCGAAGATCTTGGTCACGTAGTCGTCGCCGCGGTCGCGGTAGGCGAGGAGCGCGATCTTGAGCTTCGGCGTCGGTTTGGCGGCCACAAGCTGGTTGGCGATCGACCAGATCTTGGCTTTGGCACCGGCGATGAGCCCGCGCATCGAGCCGGTGGTGTCGAGCACGAAGCAGACCTCGATTTGCGGCTGCTTCGCGGCCGGTTTGGCCGGGGCCGGAGGCGCGGCGTGCGTCGCGGCAGCGGCCGTGGCGGTGATCAGGGTTGCGAGGGCGAGGGTTCGGGTGCGCATGGTCGTCTCCTTGCTGCGTTCGGTTCACTCGGCCACTTCGTACACGACGTCACCCAACAGAAGCTGCACCTGCCGGCCCACGGACAACCACGCTGGGGCGTCTGGGTGCTTGGCGAGCAGCTCGAAGTATTCGGGAGAGCCGAGAGTGACCTGCACGCGGCGGGCGCCCGGCTTGCTCTGCACCTGGGTGTCGATCCACCAGGCACCGTTCTGGATGAAGGTGCGGTTGCGCAGGTACCGCGTCGCCTGCTGTTGCAGCGCCTGCTGCACGCGCTCCGTCGACGCGGCGGTCGTGCCCGGCAGCGCCATGTCGCGGCGGGTGGTCGGCACCGGTGCGGCGAGCGTTCTGGACTCCTTCATCGCGTCCATCGCCATCGCGCCTCCCACTGCGCCCGCGCCGCTTTTCTCCGCCTGCACGGCATGGAACGAGCTGCGGACGGCCTCACTGGCCTCACGGTCGCGGTCGATGACCTGGAGGCTGCGGCTGGCTACCGGTACGCCCCGGTCCTTCTCGTCCTCGACGATGAGGTATGCGGTGTACGGGGTGACGATCCCGTACCGGCGGGCGAGGTCGGTGACCTCGTCTTTGAGCTCCGCGCTCTCGCCGTGCAGGCGGATCTGGTCGAGGAGGTAGCCCACCCGCCGGGTCGCCCACAGCCGCGCCAGCGCCTCGTTGCCGGCGGCGCGGCGGGGGAACGCCGCCTCGGTCGTGAACGAGCGGGGCTTGCCGTTGACCGAGCCCGAGAGCGTGACCGCCGTGTCACCCCAGCCGGAGTAGCGGCCGAGGATGACGAGCTGCTCACCGCGGAACAGGTCGGGCAGCTCGGCCGGGGCGAGCTTGGAGGCGCGGGCCCCACCGCTGAGCCTGAGCTTGAGGTCGGCCAACACCGGGGTGTTGATCTTGGTGAAAAAGCTCGAGATCTTGAGCTCGATGTCCTCGTCGGGAAGCACGTACTGGCTGGCGGCGCGGGTCGTCTCGGCGAGGCGGTCGAGCAGGTGGGCATTGACGTCGACGCCGATGCCGAACGAAAACACCCGTACCAGCCTCTCGCCCATCGCCTTGCGAACCCGGCCGACGATCTCGTCGTCGTTGGTAGAGCCGATCGTCGGCATGCCGTCGGTGAGGAACATCACCACGTACGGCCGGCCGGTCTTGGCCTGCGCGGCCGCTGGCTCGAGCGCCCGAGTCAGGGCGTCCTCGATCGCCGTGCCGCCGATGGGGCGGAACCCGTCCACGAACTGCTCGGCCCTGGTGCGATTGGCGGCGCTGGCTTCGACCAGACTCTCGAACAGCGGCTCCGCCTCGGTCGAGAAGCGCACCACCTCGAAGCGGTCGGCGGCGTTGAGGTTGGCGAGGCAGAAGCGCAGCGCCCTCCGGGCCTGCTCGAGCTTGCCCTTGGCGGCCATCGAGCCGGAGGTGTCGAGCACGAAGACGATGTCCTTGGCCACGACCTGCTCGCGGCCGGGATCGGCGTTGGGGGAGGCGAGCAGGGCGAAGACCCCCCCGTCGGCGTCGCCGTCGTTGAAGGTGAGCACCGACAGCCCCACCTCGTCGGTGACCTTGGGTGCGTAGTAGAGCTGGAAGTCCGTGTCCGGGCGGATGTTACTCGCCTCGAAACCGACCGTGGCGCGGGTGCCGCCCTGGCGCGAGATCTCCACCTCGTGGCTCGGGGAGAACAGCGTGCGGATGCCGTCCTTGACCTCGAGGTCCACCTTCACCGACACCGACTGCAGTGGCTGGGCCGAGAACTTCTCGGTGTTGAGCGGGTAGGTGTACTCGACCATCCCGCCGTCGGCGCGCAGGAGCTGGCTGTACGAGAGCTTGATGCGCTTGGCCGAGCGCGGCTCGATCGGGAAAACCCGCACCTTGTACAGCCCCTGCCCGGCGTACTCGAGCAGCGCCGGGTCGCGCATCCGCCGCACGATGTCCTCGTAGATCCGCCGTGCCTTCACGGCGTCGAGCAGCTCGGCGTCCACCATCGTGCCGTTGATGTCCATCGAGAAGCGGTCGATGTGGGCGCCCTTGGGGATGGGGAACAGGTAGGTGCCCTCGAGCCGGCTGTCGTTGGGGTTGAAGAACACCTGGTCGACGGAGGTGGTGGCGAGCTGGTCGGCGATCTTCACGGTGACGTGGTGGTAGCGCACCTCCATCGGGGCGAACGCGTAGTGCCCGGGCGGCACGCTCGGTGGCCGGTCGATGACGATGAGCCCGTCGGCCGCGGCCCCGAGGGGCAGCGCGAGGGCGGCAGCGAGCAAGCAGGCGATCCGTCGGGTGGTGTCCATGGTCCGTGTCCTCCGTGTGGGCGAGCCGTGCATGGCCCATTAGACACCGATTGCCCGGGAAGGTTCCCACCGCCCGAGCGGCGATCGGAGGGCGATGGTCGGTGAACGGAGACAAAGGCGCGAGACTGGCGCCAGCTTTGCAGTGAAGGTCGCTGTAGAATCCAGGGAACATGAGAGGTCAGCGCCACCATGACAGCACCGTCGCGGCTGCGACCAGCTCCATCTGGTACCCGACCGGGGCGATGCGGTGGATGCGGCGGGGGACTGGCGGCCACGAGAGGGACTACGACCACCTCGGGACGCCGCGGTTTTTCACCGACCGGGGCAAGCGCGAGGCGGGGTACCACGTGCTGTTCCCGTTCGGGGAGGAGTCGCCGGACAAGCCGAGCGCGACGGCGGGCGTGCCGCTGAGCACGCAGTGGGACAGCGAGCGGCTGCGCTTCACCGGCCACGAGCGCGACCTCCAGGCCACCCTCGACGCCCCGGCCGACGACCTCGCCACCATGCACGCCCGGTACGATAACCCGAACCTCGGGAGGTTCTTGAGCGTGGATCCGGGGCGACCCAGATTGACCGAGCCGCAGAGCTGGAACGGCTACCTCTACGGCGTCAATAGCCCGCTCGCAAACGTCGATCCCGATGGGTGCGACGCCATCGCAGTTGTTTTTCCGGAGTATCTGATCGCGACGCCCATCGGCCGCGTGTCTCACCTCCGTCATGCAGGCATCGTGCTCATCAACAACAAGAACGGGGTGACGCGGTACTACGAACACGGTTGCTACGACAAGCAAGGCAAGGGCGCTGTGCGAAGAACACCGGTGCCGAATGTGGTCATGGACAAGGGCGGCGTGCCAACGGCGAAGTCGATGGGCAGGCTGCTTGCCGCGGTATCGCGTTCAAGTGGTCAAGGCGGTCCCGTTGAAGGTGCGTACTTCAGGAACGACAACTTCCAAGGTGTCCTCGAGTTTGAGAAAGTCGCGGACGAAGGGAAGCCTACTACCTAGCAGCACGATGGAGAGCGAAATGAGAGCATTCAGGCTTCTTGCGTTTCTCGGGGTACTTTGGGGTTGCACTCCCAAGGCGCCTAACCGTCCCACTGGGGTTCCGGCCTCCGCCTCTTGGGCTGGTGGCTGGGACGGGGGCGCCTGGGTCGAATGCAGGCTCGAACCTGGCGCGGCAGCGAACCAATGTCGCGTCTATGACGAGATCTCAGGGCAAGTGCTTCTCGATGCGCCCTTTGTGCTCCGCAGCTGCGGCAAGCCGGCGCGGATTGAGGAACTAAGATACAACGCGTTCGACGGCACATCGATCTACTTGTCAACTGGTGACGTGCTTGATCCGGTCGTACGCGGAGGAGATTGACGATTGACGAAGGTGGCCTGATACGTACCTGGTGTGCGCCAGATACGTACCTGGTATCGCGTTTCGTGGATTGTGAGTGAGAGAGATGCGGGAGCGGTCGTCGCGGCGCCGATTGGACGGTCGTGCCGCGAGGCGGCGGTGAACGGAAAGAGGTGAGCGATGTCGAGAGCTTGGTGGAACGTGGGCGTAGTGGCAACGGCAGTGGTTGGAGCGCTGGCCATGGGCGCCGCGGGCCCAGCCGCCGCGCTGGACTTCGGCCGCCGCATCGCGGGGACGCCTGCGCGGTGAGCGTTTCGAGCGCTCCCTGTTGCATTCTGTCGACCAGCCTCACGATCGGGCCGGCGACCGGCGCGTGCACGCAGGCAGCGGCGCGCGCGTGGCACTGCAGCTTCGCGTGGTACCCGACCGGGGCGATGCGGTGGGGGACCGGCGGCCACAAGTATCGAGAGGTTGCTCCCGGCGCGGCGAAACCAGGGGACGTCGTTGTCTACTTCGACGAGAATGGCAAGGCAGTGCACTCGGCGCGAGAGCCTGGCGCGCTGCCCCCTCAGAACTAGGTCTATTGTGGAACGGGTACTCCTCCGGAGGCGAGTATGACGGGAAACGGACCCATTCGCATTGCACTACTGGCCATGTGCCTGGCCTCGACTTCGGTATCGGCGCAAGAGGCGACAGCAACGAGTCCGTCAAAGCTCTCTCGAGCAGCCGTTGGACTGGGATCGTGCGACGGCGAGGCGGCAACGGAGTATCTCGAGTACCTCTTCGATGCTGGCCAAGAAGCGATCCCGTATCTCGTAGCGTCCTTCGGGGACAAAAGACCGTTTCTTGGGTCTTGCGGATCGAAGGTGCTAGATAGCACGAACTTTCCTGCCGAGCCGAGTTTGTCTCGGCCGCCCTCGGCACTACCCGAAGTCCGCGAGGTGGCTCTCTATGTCCTGCTCGGCATTCTGAAAGGGAGCAAATACTTCGCAGGTGACTGCCGGATTGAGAGGGGAGGGGGAGTGGAGAGTCGCGAGGTTTCTGTCGCACTCGGTGAAATCGCAGTCCTGTATGTTCAGGCTCAGATCTGGGAAACCGCTCTCGAGACAGAAATGGTTGAAGGCATTCTGACTGCTCACGCCCTCCGATTCCCTGCGCACGGCAGTGGGCTGAGAGACCGCCCTCAGCATACAGGGAGTAGGTAGGGTAGGTTCGCGTAACGGATCGGTATCAGACAGATGGATCCCAGATGGGTAGGATAAGTACCTGATCACAGAGGTCGCATTGTGTAACGGAAGGCACAGGAGACCAGACGCTTGACCCTATGCTGTAGCCCCGCCACGCTGACCCGCGCCGCCATCGCGCACGGTTTCGATCCCGGGCGCGGTGGCCGACCGAGTCAGGACACCCTCCCCGGAAAGGGCTCGAACGGCAACGGTACCGTCACCGACCCGAGCTCCGACGCCTGCGGCTACCTGCTCAGGAAGTACGACGGCAGCGCCACGACGTTCAACCTGCGCGGCCTCGACGGCGCGTTGCTGCGCGAGGTCGAGCCCGAGGCCGGGGCCTCCGAGTGTGTCAAGGACGATATCTTTCGCGACGGCCTGCTCCTGGCGAGCCAGCACCGCAGCGAGGGCCACCAGTACTACCATAGCTTCACCGGCCACCAGCGCGACCTCGGCAGCCCCACCGACACCACCGATGACCTCGACTACATGCATGCCCGCTACTACGGGATGAAGATGGGGCGGCTGCTGAGCGTGGACGCCGGCGGGCCGGATGCTGGGCTGCCAGGGAGCTGGAACCGCTACTCCTATGCCTACGACAGCTCGACCGAGCTTGCGGACCCGGATGGGGATGCCCCCACCGGGGTCCTGACTCTGCCGCTCGCGGCTGGAGGCACCTCCGCAGCGGCAGTTTGCGGCGCGCTCCTCGCGACCGGCGCCTATGGTTCAAGTGCTGCGGTGATGATCTACTTCGTCGTCGCGCACGCTGAGCCGCTGGGCCCAGCTCAGGTCGAGCAGATCCAGGCGGTCTACCGCCATCCGAGCCCTGCGGCGGCGCGACGGAAGCGCGAGAAGGCGGCGAAGCCGGTATCGAGCCACCCGCCTGCCGATGCCTCGGGAGAGACAACTACCCCACCGCCACCTCCGGCGGACCAGGGAGGAAGTGACACGGGAGGCAGGCGAACGACCCGGAAGGCGAACCCTGACCGCCAGGAGAAGGCTCGGAAGATGCTCGACGAGCTGGAAGAGAGGCTCAAGAACGCGAAGACCAACGCCGAACGCCGGGAGTTAAGGCGGTTCCTGAAACTCTGGCGCAGCAAGCTTGCTGAATCGGAGGAGCATGCTCGCGTCTACCAACACAGCTAGGGGGTCGAGGTGAATAGTGTGGTCCGCCATCGTCTGAGGCGTTATGCGCTCATCCCTGGAGAGGGACTCGGCCCTCTACGTTTTGGTTCTAGAATCGATCTCGCCGCTCAACTCCTTGGGACACCCACAGAATCCAAAATGGTCGCAACGGACTACCTCGAGCTCTTTTTCTCGGATTCTCTTCTCCTACTCTTCTTCGACCGCGAGGACAGTTTCCGGCTGGCATCGATAGAAGCAAAGACCGAAAGCCCCGTCTCGCTCTTCGGCCTCCCACTACGCAAATACCTGAAGGAGAGAGTGGAGGCACTGGTCAGAGAAAGGGCTGGCCTCTACGGCTTCGAGGCGAAAGCGTCCCTTGACTTGGAGACTCACTGGTACGAAGGCTCGCTCACGTTTCCGGCGCTCGCAATCGACTTCCACTTTGAACCTGGCGGCAAGCTCGACGCCGTCAGCTGGGGTCCCTTTGTCGATGCGAACGACCGAACCTTTTGGCCTACCTGATGGAACCAGATGGACGGGTACCAGGTGTTATAGAAGTGCTATTGTGTAACGGAAGACACAGGAGATCAGACGCTTGACCCGATCCTGTAGTTCCAGCCCGACGACCCGCGCACCCATCGCCTACGGTCCCGATCCTCGGCACTGTGGCCTACCGAGGCAGGACCCCCTCCCCGAGAAGGGCTCGAACGGCGACGGTACCGTCACCTACCTGAGCTTCGTTGCCCGCGGCCACCTGCTCAAGAAGTCCGGTGGCGGCATCACGACCTTTTCCCTGCGCCGCCTCGACTGTACGCTGCTGCGCGAGGTCGAGCTCAAGAGCGGGGCCAACGCCTGGATCAAGGACTACATCTTTCGCGAGGGCCTGCTTCTGGCGAGCCAGCACCGCAGCGGGGGCTACCAGCACTACCACCTCGACCGGGATCGTATTGAATGCTCGTCTGCGAGGCCCCGTGGATGATTTGCCCTGACCGAAGATGGGTGTGAGTTCATGAGCTGCGGGAGCAGTTAGAATCGGGGCTGTGCGAGGCTCGCGCTGGGGGAAAACCGCTGTGGCTGGCTCTTGCAGCAGCGGGTGGCCTTGGCCGCCAGTGGCCACGAACGCGGATGAGGAGCTGCGATGAAAAACCGCGATGATGAAGAACGAGGCGAGGCGGCGTCGCGGATCCCCCTGACGAGCCACACTGGGCGGCGACAAGGCATGCGTGACTCGCACGCCGCGCCATGGTTCCCTACAACCGGGTGCCGCTGCGGCTGTCGGGCACGTCCGATCCGAACCCACGAGGAAACCCAGGCATGAGCGAGACCAAGCGCGCGATCCGCAATCCGGCCGCTGCCGCAGCCGATGCCGTCTATCTCCCGCAAGCGCAGTCACTGACGCAGGCAGGCTTCGATGCGGCGCTGGCCGAGATCTCGGGTTGGCCAGGTTACGCGGTGACGCCGCTCGTGAGCCTGGATGCGCTGGCAGCCGGACTCGGCCTTGGCGCGATCCACATCAAGGACGAAGGCCAGCGCTTCGGGCTCAAGAGCTTCAAGGCACTGGGGGGGGCCTATGCGGTCGCGGAACTGCTTCGCCGGCACCTGGCCTCGGCAGGCGGCCCGACGAGGATCTCGTCGCGCGAGCTCCTCTCCGGGGCGTTCGCGGAGCAACTGCACGCGGTCACCGTCACCTGCGCCACCGATGGCAACCACGGGCGCTCGGTCGCCTGGGGCGCACAGCTTTTCGGCTGCCGCTGCGTGATCTTCGTCCCCGCGCTCGTGAGCCAGGTACGGCGCGATGCGATCGCCCGCTACGGCGCCGAAGTGCGCGAGGTCGAGGGCAATTACGACGCTGTCGTGCGCCACGCCGCGGCGACCGCGAAGGCTGAAGGCTGGACCGTCGTCTCCGACACCTCGTACCCTGGGTACCGCGACATTCCGCTGGACGTGATGCACGGCTACGGTGTCGTCCCAGCCGAGATCGAGGCGCAGCTCGCCGCGCCGCCCACGCATGTGTTCGTGCAGGCCGGGGTCGGCGCGTTGGCGGCGGCGGTCTGCGCGCATTTCTGGATGCATTGGGGCCGCGAGCGGCCTCGCTTCGTCGTCGTCGAGCCGCTGCGCGCCGATTGCGTCTACCGCAGCCTCGCCGCCGGCCGGCCGACGGTCGTCGATGGCGCACTCGACACGGTCATGGGAGGCCTTTCCTGCGGCGAGATCTCGGAGCTCGCATGGGACGTGCTGCGCACCGGCGCGAACGCCATGGTCGCGCTCGACGACGCGTACGCGCTGCAGGCGATGCGGATGCTCGCGCGGCCCGCGGGCGGCGATCCGGCGATCGTTGCCGGCGAGACCGGCGGTGCTGGCCTGGCCGCCCTGATCGCTGCGCACGACGATGCGTCGATTCGGCAGGTGCTCGGGCTCGACGGCAACTCCCGCGTGCTGCTGCTGAACAGCGAGGGCGACACCGACCCGGAGATCTACCAGGAGGTGATTGCAGGGGGCAGCCCGGCGGGACACGCCTGAGCCCGGATGCTTTTCGCCCGAGCGCCGGCGAGCGGGGTGGTGACCGGGAGCGCCGGGCGCCCCTGACGCTCGCGGATGCGGCCTTTGGCCAGCGGGTGGGCTGGGGGCGACCGGAGCGCGGCCTGGCAGCGCGGCCGGCGGCCGGAAGGGTCACGGGATCCGGACGCGGCCTCTGCTAGGGTTGCAGAAGACCGGCGCGGGACCGGACGACCGGTCCCGCGGCCCGGACCGGGAGGAGAGAAACGATGCCCAGACGACTCCGGAATGCTCTCGGCCTCGCCGCCCTCGCGCTCCTCCCCCTGCTCGGGGCGTGTGCCGCACACGTCGGGACGACGGCCTCGGTACCCAGCCTCCCCGCCGGGTTCGTCTACGTGGACGAGCTCATCCCGGATGCGATCCTGGACGTCCGGTACTGCTCGACCGACAACTTCGTGGGCCGCCGGATCGATGGCTACCTGGCGCCCCGGATCATCCTGACGCGCGAGGCTGCCGAAGCGCTGGCCGCCGTCGCCGCCGAGCTCCGCGCGGAGGGCCTGCTCCTGAAGCTTTTCGACGGCTACCGCCCGCAGACCGCCGTGAACCATTTCGTCCGCTGGGCGGAGGATCTGAGCGATCAGGAGATGAAGCTCCGCTACTACCCCGAGGTCGACAAGCGCGAGCTGTTCGCGCGCGGCTACATCGCCGAGCGCTCGGGGCACTCGCGGGGTAGCACCATCGATCTGACGCTGGTCGACGGGGGCACCGGCGAAGAGCTGGACATGGGCAGCGGCTTCGATCTCTTCGCCGAGATCTCCCACCATGGGACGGACCGGATCAGCGCCGCGCAGACCCGGAACCGCGAGCGTCTGCGGGACGCCATGCTCCGGCACGGTTTCGTGCTCTACCCGTACGAGTGGTGGCACTACACGCTGGCCGCCGAACCGTTCCCCACGACCTACTACGACTTCCCCGTGCGGTAGCGCCCCCAGGCGCGGACCCGCCTCCAGCTGCCCCGCTGGGCTTGGCCGGGCTCGAGCTTGCCCCGGGCGTCGAATTCAGACCCGAGCTGCCCACGCCTTCGACAAGGAACCTCTCGAAACTCCCTCGAAGGCCTTCGATTGCCTCCTGACCGCGCGTATCGTCCGCTCGCGTGAGAAAGCAAATCCCTGGCCATCATCGCGTCACCGGCCTCACTCGCGAGCTGCCCGCTGAGGATCGACAACCCCCGAAGTACCGACCCGCGGCCAGCCGGAGGGCTTCTTCCACTTCCGCGACCAGATCGTCGCCGCGGACGGGACCGTGGCGAACGAAGGGACGCGCGAGTTCCGACGCGGCTTCGGCACGGCCTACGCGCCGCGGATCATGCGCTCCGTGCCGGCCTGACGGGGCTCAGGAGCCGCCTGCGGCGGCGTGCGGGCTGACGTAGTCGCCCACCGTTGTCCGGAAGGCGACGTTCAGCCGGTTCCAGCCGTTGATCGCGATGATCGCGACGGTCAGGTCGACGAGCTCCCTCTCGTCGAAGTGGCGCCGCGCCTCGGCGTAGACCGCGTCCGGTACCTCCTGTGTCGCCGCGATCTGCGTCACGGCCTCGGTCCAGGCGAGCGCGGCCCGCTCGCGCGGTGTGTAAAACGGCGCCTCCCGCCAGGCGGTCAGCAGGTAGAGGCGCTGCTCGCTCTCGCCACGCGCCCGGGCGTCCTTGGTGTGCATGTCCAGACACCAGGCACAGCCGTTGACCTGTGAGGCACGGGTCTTGACCAGCTCGAGCAGCGACTCCTCGAGCCCGCTGTGGTGAACGTGGTGTTCGAGGTGCAGCATCGCCTGCAGCGCGGCCGGCGACGCATCCTTGTAGCTGAGACGCTGTTCCATTCCGAGGACTCCTTTCCCGTTGCCGAGACGTCCGGCGCACACCTCGTACCCCGGGCGTTCAGCGGTCGAGGTCCGTGAGCAGTTCGCGCAGGACGACGGCCTGGTTTTCCGTTTCGGTCCGGGCGCCGTAGACCAGGGTGATCGGCCGGCGTCCGGCGGCGGCGAGCAGCGCGCGCAACCCCGCCTGTCGCGCCGGGTCGCGCAGCCAGGTGAGGTAGCGCTCGCGAAACTGGGGCCAGCGCTCGGGCACGTGGCCGTACCAGTGGATGAGCGCCGGCTCCGGCGCGAGATCGCGCGCCCAGAGGTCGAGTTCGAGCTGTTCACGGCTGCGCCCGCGCGGCCAGTGGCGGTCGACGAGCACACGGAAACCGTCGCGGGCACCTGGCTTTTCGTACGCCCGCCGGAGGGAGATCCGACGGCGTTTCGCCGTGGTCATCGGTGTCAGCCCTCGGCCGGCAGACGACCGCGGACGCTCGCGGCGTCGAACGGTCCCGGGGCGGCGATCAGCGCCCGCGCGGCATCGACCTGCCCCCAGGTGTTCCAGAGGAGAACCCCCCGGACCCGTCCCCCTTCGAGGTAGTACACGACCCCTTCGCGGTACGGCGTCACCCACTGTTCGACGGTTTCGAGGCGGGCATCGAGGATGCCGACCGCTTCGTAGCCGAGGTCGAATAGGTCGGAGTAGAAGAAGGGGAGCTCGGCGTACGCCGTTGCCTGGCCGGCCATGTTCAGACCGGCCAGACGCCCGGTGGTCACCGCTGCGTTCTCGTGTTCGACGCGCAGATGCCGGCCGAGCGCCGGGGCCGGGAAGGTGGCGACGTCGCCAGCGGCCCAGATGTCCGGGTCAGAGCTGCGCAGGTGGTCGTCGACGACGATGCCGCCGAGGTCGAGATCGAGACCGGCGGCGCGGGCGAGCTCGATGTTGGGCAGGATGCCGAGTCCGGCGACGACCGCGTCGGCCGTGAGCGTGCTGCCGTCCGAGAGCGTCAGCTCGGTCTCGTTGCCGGCGACCCGGCTGCCGGTTGCTGTGACCCCCGCGCGTACCTCGACCCCCTTGTCGCGGTAGTAGTCGGTCACCGACGCCGCGAGCGCCGCCGGGTAGGCGCGGGCACCGATCGACGGCTCGGGGAAGAGCATGGTCGTCCGGCAGCCGGCGAAGGTCAGCGCGGCGGCGATCTCGCTGCCGATGAAACCGCCGCCGATCACGGCGATCCGCGCCCCCGGGCGGGCCGCCTCGCGCAGGCGTCGGTAGTCGGCAAAGGTCCGGAAGTAGATGAACCCGTCGCCGAACGGTAGGGTCCGCGGCGTGCCGCCGGTGGCGAGCAGCAGCCGGCCGTACCGCCAGCGATCTCCCCGGTCGTCGGTGACGACGTGGGCGCTGCGGTCGAGCGCCGTCGCGCGGCGTCCGAGCTCGAGCGTGGCACGGGCCTGCTCGATCGGCTTCCAGATCGACTCCTCAGCAGCGTCTTTCCAGAGTGCTTTGCTGAGCGGCGGGCGATCGTAGGGCGGGTCCGCTTCGGCCCCGAGGATGGCGACGGTGGCTTCCGGGCGGGCGCCGCGAATCGCCTGGGCCGCGGCCTCGCCCGCCATGCCGGCGCCGATGATCAGAAAATCGACTTCGTGTTGCATCGTCTCTCCCCCCTGCGACGGAACCGTCGGAACCGGAAAGGCGCCTGGCGCCGTCACACCGTCGGGCGCCGTCGTCACGCGCGGCACGACGACCGACTCTCTTTCCGAATGGTAGCGCAGCGTCGGGCGTTGAGGCGGGTGGGGGCTTTCGGGCAGGATACGCGTCGGCGGCGGGGTGCGATGCCGTGCCCCGGTCGCGAGAGAGGGGGAGGGCTGTGACGGGAAAGACCCGGCAGAGCGGCGCCGAGCCTCCGGTGGGCTGCGTTTTCACCGTCGGGCATTCGACGCGTCCGCTTTCCGAGTTCATCGCCTTGCTCGCGGCGCGCGACATCGAGCTGCTGGGCGACATCCGCACCGTTCCGCGGTCGCGGCATAACCCGCAGTACAACGCCGACGCGCTCGCCCGGGACCTGCCCGCCGCCGGTATCGCCTACCTGCCGCTGCCGGCGCTGGGTGGGCTGCGCCGTGCGCGGCCCGACTCGCCCAACGGCGGCTGGCGCAACGCGAGCTTTCGCGGCTTTGCCGACTACATGCAGACACCGGAGTTCGCCGCGGCGCTCGCGGAGCTCATCGCCACGAGCCGCACCCGGCGGACGGCGGTGATGTGCGCGGAGGCCGTCCCCTGGCGCTGCCACCGCTCGCTCGTGGCCGACGCGCTCGAGATCCGCGGCATCCCGGTCATCGAGATCCTCGGCGAGCGGAGCGAACGGCGCCATCGGCTGACGCCGTTCGCCCGGGTCGAGGGGACCCGGCTGACCTACCCGCCGGCACCCACCCCGTAGACCTCTCCGACGACGCCACGACGTCCCGACACAAGCAGCCGGAGCGTCGTTCTGGCGTAGCTGCTGAGACCGATTTCTTTGCAATTGAGAGGGTTTTGCGCTTTTGAGACGAGCGACAGTTCGGTCATCGCACTTATCAGCGAGCTTCGGAACCGCGTGCGGGCATCGAGGAGCTCGGCTGGACTCTCGAGTTTCCGGGTGACGTCGGCGAACCGTGTCGGGCCTTCCGGGGTGCTACGCTGCGTCGGTGAGCGCACGAAACCAGCGGCGTCTCGGCGAAGCGGCGAAGCGCAGCAGCCGACCGCCTGCGCGCCCCGGCGGACCTGGACAGCGGCGGGCTGTGCTGCCGAAGCCACGGCCGACGGAGAGCGAGCGCGCCGAGGTCGTGATCGGGCGACTGGACGAGGACGGGCTGGGCGTGGCCCGGCTGGGTGGGCACGACCTGCGAGTGCCGTTGGCGCTGCCGGGAGAGCGGGTGCAGGTCAACCTCGGCCGTCGCGGCGCCGGCGCTACGTACGGTCGGCTCGAGCGCGTCGTGCTGTCCTCCATCCACCGGGTGCCGTCGCCGTGCCGACACCTTGGGAGCTGTGTTGGCTGCCCGCTCATCGCGATGGCGTACGAGGCGCAGCTCGCCGTCAAGCGGGAGCGCGTGCGCGAGGCGATCGGCCGCCACCCGTGCCTGGTGGGCGTCGCGATCCCCGAGGTGTGGGCAGCGCCCGAACCGCTCGGCTACCGGACCACCGCTAAGCTCTCGTTCGCTCGCACGCGCTCGGGCGTCATCGTCGGCATGAACCGTCCGGGCTCGCGGCTGGTCGTGGACACCTCCTCCTGCCCGGTGCACCACCCGCTGGTCAACGCGGTCGCCACGGCGGTACGCGAGGAAGCGGCGCGGCTGCGGCTCGAGGTGTTCGACCCGGAGACCGCGCGCGGGCTGCTGCGCTTCCTGGTCGTCAAGGTCTCCCCGGCTCGGCACTCGGCCATGGTCGTGCTGGTGGCCTCGCGCCGGGATCTCGGCACCCTCACCCGGCTCGCCAAGGGGCTCGGGGCCCGGGTGCCGGAGGTGGTCTCGGTGTTCGGTAGCGTCAACACCTCCGACAGCGGGATGGTGTTGCGGCGGGAGATGTTCCGCATCCTGGGCGCGCCCGACCTCTTCGACCAGGTCGGCGACGTGCGGCTGCGGATCTCGCCGGCGGCGTTCTTCCAGGTCAACCACGCTCAGGCGGCGAGGATCTACGCCCGGGTGCGCGAGTGGGCAGCGTTGACGAAAGCGGAGACGGCGCTCGACCTCTACTGCGGGATCGGGCCGATCGCGCTGCACCTGGCGCGCGCCGCTGGTCGCGTCCTTGGGATCGAGATCGTGCCCGACGCGGTGCGCGACGCCCGCGCCAACGCCGAGGCGAACGGGCTCGCCAACTGCTCGTTCCGCGCCGGCGATGCGGTCGAGCTGCTGCGCTCGGTTGGGGGACGGGCTGAGCGCCCAGCGGTTGCGGTGGTGAACCCGCCGCGGGCGGGGTGCGAGCCGCCGGTGCTCTCGGCGCTGGCCGAGCTCGGTCCGCGGGCGCTCCTGTACGTCTCCTGCCACCCTGCAACGTTGGCTCGCGACCTCGATATCCTCTCCGGGTATGGCTACCGGACCGCTGAGGTGCAACCGGTAGACATGTTCCCCCAGACCGCCCACGTCGAGTGCGTGGCCCGGCTCGAGCCGGCCAGGCGGCGCTGAACCAACGCCATCTCTGGGCGTAAACAAAGCGATCGGCAGGTGGAAGCCATGACGAGCGCGAGAGGGACGGTGGTGGACAGTCAGAAGCGTTCTGCTTGGCAGCGGTTCCCGTCTTCCAACCTGGACCTGACCGGGAGGAAGCCGTCGGCGATCTCGTGTAGGGGAGGGGCTCGCCCCTCCCGGCCGTTCCGTGATCGGTTGGAGACGAGGTCCGAACCCAGGGACGGTCCAGCGCCAGGACCACGTCCAGGTCGAGGTCGAAGGTCAGGTCGAAGCTCGCGGGGGCTGAAGCTCTTTCTGGCGACAGGGTTGCTCGGGCTCACGACGGCCGCGCGAGCCCAGGACCCGACCGTGCTCTCGCCGATCGGGCCCGTGTCGCCGGCCGTCCGCCCGTTCGAGCCCGAGACCACTGGCGAGACGCTGGACGCCACCATCGAGCAGCAGATCGACACCTGCGTCATCAACGACATGCGCGCGTTCTCGACCCGGGGAGCGGCGGTGGCGGTTCTCCACAACGGTACGACGCTGTACGAGCACGGCTATGGAGTGAAGAACGAGGTCACCGGCGGCGCCGTGGGGCCGCGGACCGTCTTTCGCATCGGCTCGATCACCAAGCAGCTGACGACGGCCGCGCTGCTGCAGCAGGTCGAGGCAGGGCGGCTCTCGCTCGACGACCCGGTGGAGCGCTGGGTCGGGCGCCAGGTCTCGTCGCGGGTCTGGGGCGGCGACCTCACCGTGCGCCAGTTGTTGAACCATGTCTCGGGGATCCCGGACTTCGCCTTTGACCTCCAGGGCCGCTCGGACGACGGGGCGCTCGCAGCATGGGCCGAGGCGACGCTGCCGGCTGCGCTGTGGTCGCCGCCTGGCGTGTTCTGGAACTACTCCAACCCCAACTTCGTGCTGGCCGGGCTGGTGGCGGAGAACGCCGCCGGCGTGCCGTTCCGTACGCTCGTGCAGACCCAGGTCTTCGACCTGGCCGGGATGACCGCGACGACGTTCGATCCGCAGCGGGTCGACAACGGCGGCGACTTCGCCTGGGGACACTGGCGCAACCCAGAGACCGGCGAGCGCGTGATCTACCACCCGGCCGACTACACCAACGCGGCGATCGCCCCGGCGGGGTACGCGTTTTCCAACGCGCCGGACCTCGTGCGCTGGGCGCTCCTGCTGATGGACGGCGGGGGCGCGGTCCTGAGCCAGGCCTCGGTTTCGGAGATGCTCGGCTCCCGCGTGGGCATGGACTACCGCCCGGACCAGCAGTACGGGCTCGGCGTGTTCCGCGAGGAGTACGGTGGGCTCGAGGTCTTTCAGCACAGCGGGTTCATCCCGGGGTGGGGGGCGATGCTGCTGTGGGTGCCCGAGCGACGCTTTGCAGTTGCGGTGCTGGGCAATGGCCCGTCGTCGATGGCCCAGGCCGCATACTGCGTCACGACACGAGTGCTGGGCCTCACGTCGGGTGCCCCGCCCAACCGAACAACCGACCCTTCCAAGTGGGACGGCTTCGTGGGGACATACCGGGGAAGCGACGTGCTGGGCCGGCCGTTCGAGATCGCCGTGTCGCGAGGAGGATCGCAGCTTTCGGTCAGGATCACCGGGCTCGGCGCGCCGTTCCCCGTCACCCTGCCCCTGACGCAGCAGAACCCCGACGTCTTCCTCATCGACGCCGACGGCGACGGCAACGCCGACCTCGACCTCACGTTCGTACGGTCGGGCGGCGGCGGCGCCCAGACGCGCTGGCTCCGCAACCGCCAGTTCGTCGGCGAGCGCATCGGCCGCCTGCGCCGCCGCCTGTGATCGCGACTACTGCGTCGGTGTGAGCAGTAGCGGGATCGTCGTCGGGTCGCCGGTGGCGACGTCGATGACCGAGGCGTAGGCCCAGATGAGGTCGCCGGTGTTCTGCACCTCCACCGTCGCGTAGGCGACCGGCTGGTTGCCGGCGCCGACGTTCGCGAAGATGTCGTACTGCTGGACCCAACGGCCGGCGTCGGCGGTGAGCTGCTTGGTGCTGCCGACCTGCACGCCCGCCGTCTGGTTGAAGGTGCGGGGTGAGCGCTGCCTGCCGGGGTGGCTCCGGACCATCGGAGGATCGAGTCTCCTACTGGTTTCCAGGAGCGCGCCGCTCCAGCCTGGATGCATCCGCGAGGGGAATGAGGCTCGAGGTGACGAACAGGTCCCCATCGCTCCTGAGGGCATGCATGGTACCGGCTGCCACGATGAAGGCTTTTCCGGGACTCAGGGGAACCTCGCTCCCCTCGAGTACTCCAAACCCCTCTCCTTTGACGCAAGCACTCGAGCTCTCCGCCGCCATCCGGGCTTCGCCTTAGACATCCAGTTCATCGAGCGCCGGCCGGAGTGCCGCCTCGAGGCGTGTCATCTTCTCCACCATCTCCGTCTGGATCGCGGGCCACTGCGACTCAGGAGAACGGTAGCCGCCGCGCTCTATGATGTGCTTGATGCGGCTCGCGCGCCTCGCGTCGAGGCGATCCCACGAAAGGCTTCCGCCGAAACCGGCCTCGATCTCCGCCTTCCTGCTTTCCAGAGTGTCGAAGATCCGCTTGTTCTCATCGGCAACCCCGCGATCGATGTAGAGCTCTACTTTCCCGTTCTCCTTGGTGATCACGTGGTTGAACCCCAGGCCCCGGATCCCGAATCTGGCGCTGATCCAATTGTACGGTCCGGGTTTGCAATTGGCATGGCGGGTTCCGCGTGCCCTGGCCAGCGCGATGAGCCCCTCCCAGAACTTCAGCCGAAGCTCTTCCCGCGTGGCTCTCTGCTTGCGGCCCACCTGCTCCTTCTCGCGGAGCTGGACCTGGTACTCGGCGGCTTCGGGGAGGGGAATAATCTGCTGGACGTCGATGAGGATCTTTTGTCCTTCCTTGTACGGATGGAGTCGCACGCAGCGGATGTCGATGTCGCGATCGCGGAGCCAGAGCACCGCCGTGGTGAGCTCCTTGCCGAAGTCCTCGGAGACGAGGAGGATCCGAACGTCCGGCGCGAACTGCTCTTCGTCGGGCTCGTCCCAGCCGAGGAAGCTCAGGAGCCTTCCCTCGGCCTCGTCCGCGGGTTCACCCAGCCTGGCGAGGTATTCGGCGTGGATCTGTACGGCGCGTTCGAAGGTGATCGCCGAGACCATGCTTGCGTACCGGATCGCCTGCAGGTCCATGTGGCCGCCGTCGTGCGTGCGTTTGAGCTCGATGACGACGAGGTTCCCCTGCGGATCGATCGCGAGCAGGTCGATCCGCCGGCGGCTGTCCTCCCAGTCGCCGAACTCCTCGCTGAGGACGTAGAGGTCTTCACCCAGCACGTCGATCTGGAGCCGCAGGAGCCGCTGCAGGTCGTCGCGTTCGCGCACTTCGAGCTCGGTGAAGCTGGCTCGTGCGAGCGGCTTGAGTTCGTCGGCGGTGATCTCGTAGAGAGGCATGTCAGCAGGCCCTCGGGCAGGGAGTGTGGGGATGGCTCTCTGGTCTTTCGCCTCGGGCGGGATGCCGGGCGCGCAGTTCGGCGGCCGGGGTTCGTGCGGCCATGTTGGGGATAGGAATTCCCTTGCCCACCTTGGGCCATGATACCACCGTGGCGGGCTCGTTCAATGCGCGCGTTGCCTCACCTTAAAACTACGCAAGAGCGATTTGTTGCCTCACGAAAGAATCTACGTGAAGGAGCAGAGAAAGTGCTTCCTGACGGGGGAAGCGGCGATGAGGCTAGCGATGAGTGAGCGGAGAGTATTGGTGAAAGCGTGTGCAGAGCAGTACCAGCGAGGGACCAAGCGCGAGCGGAGCGCGGTGCTGGGGCGATTCGTCGCGGCCAGCGGGTATTGCCGAGCCTATGCGAGCTGGCTGTTGCGCTGGCATGGCAAGCGCGTGCGAGTAGGGGCGCGGGTCGTCGTTGTGGGCGACGCGACGACGCGCGTGAGACGGCGGCGCGAGCGGGTCTACGGCGCCGAGGTCGTGGCGGTCGTGACGAGGTTGTGGAAGCTTCTGGACTGTCCTTCTGGGAAGCGGCTGGTGGCGGCGTTGCCGGGGATGGTGGACGCGCTCGAGCGACACGGGGAGCTGACACTGCCGCCCGAAGTGCGGCGGCAGGTCCTGACGATCTCGGCGGCGACCATCGACCGTGTGCTGGCGTCGGAGCGCAAGCAGCTCGCGCTCCGCAGTCGATCACGGACC
>Ga0116178_10001381_pt1 | contig 20166 bp, 25 predicted proteins | sample AD_STIC12_MetaG_FD_89880 | JGI IMG/M metagenome (GOLD analysis project Ga0116178, IMG submission 89880) | Active sludge microbial communities of municipal wastewater-treating anaerobic digesters from USA - AD_STIC12_MetaG | ecosystem: Engineered > Bioreactor > Anaerobic > Digestate | place: USA... | reverse complement strand
TGCGGATTGAATGGATAGCTGATCATCTTGCGTAAGTTCAATGGCAATAGCTCCGAGATTTTCCCGAAGTCGATTCAACTTCGTTGTACCGGGGATGGGAACAATCCAGGGCTTCTGTGCAAGTAACCAGGCCAGCGCAATTTGAGCAGGTGTGGCATTCTTTTCTTTGGCGATGCTGCCCAGTAAATCAACCATAGCTTGATTGGCCTTGCGCGCTTCAATTGCAAAACGGGGAACTGTGTTACGAAAATCATTCTTATCGAATGTTGTATTCTCATCAATCTTTCCGGTAAGGAAACCTTTACCCAGCGGGCTGAAGGGAACAAAACCAATTCCAAGTTCTTCCAGCGTGGGGATTACTTCTTCCTCCGGTTTTCTATACCATAATGAATATTCACTTTGAAGTGCAGTTACGGGTAGTACAGCATGTGCCCGTCTGATCGTTTGCACACCGGCTTCCGAAAGTCCGAAGTGCTTAACCTTACCTTCTTTGATCAACTCTTTAACGGCACCGGCTACCTCTTCGATCGGCACGTTTAAATCTACACGATGCTGATAGAACAAATCAATAACATCGACCTTCAGTCTCTTCAGTGATGCTTCTGCAACTTGTTTGATGTGTTCGGGGCGGCTATCCAATTCACTCCATTTAGAGGGATCACTGGCCGAAGGTCTGAACCCAAATTTGGTAGCGATCTTCACTTTCCCTTTAAATGGTGCAAGCGCTTCGCCTACCAATTCTTCATTGATGAAAGGGCCATACACTTCCGCGGTATCGAAGAAGGTGACACCTTGCTCAACAGCAGCGCGGATCACCGAAATCATCACGTTTTTATTCTTAGGCGGGCCATAGCCAAAACTCATTCCCATGCAGCCCAATCCAAGTGCTGAAACCTCGAAACCGTTTGTCCCCAATTTTCGCGTTTTCATTTTTGCATTTATCATGACCGAATAGTTAAGTGTTTGAATTAATTGTTCCTAAGGTAAAACCATAAATGCCTCGATTACTATGACAAAAGTCCTGTTAAATCATAACAACGGATAATGGAAATCAAACAAGTAGTTACGAAAATCAAACAAGATTTGGAGTGGAGTCGTCTGACCACTTTAAGTGGTCTTGACGACTGATCTAAATTTCAACGGAGTTGTCTGAGCGTGTTTTTTAAAGAAGTTGTTGAAATGCGTCACCTCTGCAAATCCCAAGGCATGCGCAATTTCAGATACATTCCATGAACTATGTCGCAACAGAATTTTTGATTCCTGTAAGATGCGTTCTCCGATAAGTTGCGTGGTCGTTTTCTGAGTAGCCTCTTTCACAGCCCGGTTCAGGTGATTGACATGCACATTGAGTTGCTCAGCAAAATCAGAAGCAGTGCGCAACTGTACTTTTGGATGCGAATCATCAATCGGAAACTGCCGCTCCAATAACTCAAGAAATAAAAAGGCGATGCGTTGTGAAGCATTTTGCGGGTTTTTTTCTGACTTGCCCGAGGGCTGTATCTTCAGTGCGAAGTGAATGAGCTCGAACACCAGATTGCGAATCACGTCATACTTATACTTGTATTCCGTCTTAAATTCCTTTTCAATCCGCTCAAAGATTCCACGCACATGCTCTGTCTGCTCATCCGTTAGTTCAAAAATATGTGTGCCGTTGGGTTGAAAAACTTCATACTGATTTAATTGCCCGAACTGGTGAAAGAATTGCTGATTGAAAATGCAATAAATTCCTTCCCGTAATCTGTCTAAATGCTCCCATTTGTATGGAATCAGCGGGTTGGAAAACGTCAACGCTTGCTTTTTAATTTCCACCACCTGATCAGCAAAGTGCACCTGACTGTTGCCCTTCACCAGGTTGATTTTGTAAAAGTCCCTCCTGCGATATGGAATGCTGGTGGGCTTTCCTTCCACATACGGCTCATGATGAAACAGGTTGAAATGCCCGATTTCATTTTCGATGTTCTCCGGCAGCCAGTTAAATTTTCGTTTGTAGAACTCCAGCAAGGTCTCCGTCTTTTCCATCAGATTAAAGTTACGAAACTGGCGTGGAGAAGTGGGCATAAATTATTTGCTCTTTAGTAATTTTCTAAGCTCAACTATCGCGTATGGTTCTGACTCAGGCATTCACTTTATCTTCATCCCCGGGACAAGGGGAACACTCTCAACCAACTCCAGCGACTTTACCATCTCCTTTGTACCATTTTTGTATTTGATGAAATGTGGTGTTTGAACATGGGATTTATATGCCTCCACATCCGCATAGATTTCCAGAATGGTAATGTGCGTGGGCTTATCTTTTTCCGAAACAGCATATAAAGTCAATACACCTTTCTCCACACGCACCGAAGTTTCAATCTCTTCCTTTAAAAAAGCTTTATAGCTTTCCAACTGCGTGGAATCAATAACCAGTTTGGCCAGTCTCACCAACTGCCCCTGTTCTTGTGCCGTAGCTACATCCGATGCAAAAATTGCAAGCAAACTTGTTAAACTGAATAGTACTGTTTTCATACATGATCGTGATTTAGCCTTCGTTAATTCAATCAAATTCTTTTTACTGTGAAATTTCTATCGAACGTATAAATCAAACTCACATTCCAGTCGAAGTCTTTGGAAGGTATGTCTGACTCAATTGCCTTGTTAACAATACTGGAAATGGTTAATGGAAAATCCCTCACGCCAAACGTGGTAGTTGCATTCACGTAAAAACCATCATCGGCATCTACTTTCAGATAAAACACCTGTGGGTTAAAGCTGAAATACGTTTTACCAACCAATTTGATTTTGGTAAAATTTCCTTGCAACGATAAGAAGTTGGTGTTCTGCGGTCCGTGCTTTTGGAAAGCATGGCCACGCAAATAATAAAAGCCAACACTGATGTTGTCTCTGATTTTATAAGTAGGTATAATTTCCGCGGCCAGAAATCGCCTTGCTACTGAAAGGTTCTCCTCAATTCCGCTGATGGTTACTGGGCGGGTAATAAAATTCAATCCGGGAAGATGACCTCCGAATGTCAATTGAAATTTAGGCTTTATAATCGCTTTGTAACGATAAATAAAAACTAATGACCAGGGGCGACCTTCCAGTGCATATCGAAACTGCGGCTCAAAGCTCAGACGTTTATTGCCCATACGCATATCTAAGAAAGCGGCCGGATCGCCCAGCGAAAATGCTGGAATAATAGAGAACCCGTTGTTGGTTACACTCAAATCGGCATGAAAATAGAAAGTGCTATCCTTTTGTTGACCAAATGCCAGCGAACTTGCCATCAATAAAATTGAAACAGCAGTCGCCTTGTAAAGCAGCAGTCTTTTAGGGTGCGGGGTCATGGTTGGCTTAGGTTAATTTTTTTACAAATAACACGGATAATTCGTTAAAGGCAGAATAAAAATCAATGCGTTACTTACGAAAATCAAATATGCAGCCATCTATCGCACCTGCTTTTCCAACATTTCGTTACCTTTGTAGTGTATGAAAAAACTCATTTCTACATATTGCCAGGCCGATTGTGCGGCCGCCTGATTACAGACGTTTCGGTTTGATTCAAGTCTGTAATTCGTTTCTGCGGTGATCGTATGTTAACACGATCAGGAGTTTTGCTTTTAGTGAACTAGTCTTCTTTTTACATTCTAACTTTTAATGAAATGATATCACTGGATCAGTACGGCTGGAATAAATTCTTTCAGCCTGAAAAAAATCAAGATGACCTGATCATAGGTCGGATAACCTCAATACAAGGATTTAAATACTATGTGATCACCGCCCACGGTGAAAAGGAAGCCGAGCTTTCGGGCAGGCTTTTGCATGGAACCTCTTCGGAAGAAATTCCTAAACTTGGTGATTGGGTTACCCAGAAAGAGTATGACACCCTGGGCTACATCATTGAGGTATTACCGCGCAAAAATGAACTGTCGCGCAAAAACCCGGGCGCTAAAATGGAACGGCAAATACTAGCCACCAATATAGATGGCGCATTAATAGTACAGGGTCTTGACCGCGACTTTAACATCATGCGCCTTGAGCGATACCTCGTACAACTTGCTGCCAGCAACATTCAACCCATCGTAGTCTTGAACAAAGCTGACCTAGTTGAAGATCAGGCTGCGTATACGTTCGAAATAAAAAAACTGCAGCGCGATTGTCCCGTATATTTTTGCAGCACCTACACCGGGGCTGGTCTTGACGAATTGAGAACTCATGTGTTGCAGAAATTCAAAACATATATCCTCATCGGGTCTTCCGGGGTAGGCAAAAGCTCACTCTTAAATGCGCTGATGAATACCCACGTACAAGAAGTTAATACCACGAGTGACTTTAACAACAAAGGAAAACACACTACCACCGCACGCGAACTTTTTCAATTACCGAATGGCAGCCTCGTGATCGACACTCCGGGAATGCGCGAGTTCGGGCTTACCTTTGAAGAAGGCGCACAGGATGAACTGTTTCCGGCTATTCAAAAATTTGCAGCACACTGCCGGTTCAAAGATTGCAGGCATTTGAATGAAACAGGGTGTGCCGTAATCGAAGCGGTAAATTCAGGGGCGATGGAAAATCAAGTCTATGAAAGCTACCTGAAATTAATCAAGGAGCAGAGACGCTTCGAAATAAGTGCTGAAGACAAAAAGCGGCTTAAAAAACAATGGGGAAAAATGACGCGTGAAGCGAAAGAGTATCGGAGTAAATACAAGTACTAATCTGAAATGCAAATCACTCAGGAAGGGAATCTTCGCTTGATATCAGAATTAACGAAATTCATTGAAGTCGAATAATCATGACTTAGTTCGTTGGAAAATATAGTTCTTTATTCGGGTTGAATTCCTTATGTACTGATTGATCATAAGTTTTAGCACGATTTCAATATTCCAGGCTTATCGAATATTTTTATCAAAAAAGAGTAATAGGATTCAATTTTAAAAACTGTTGCCAAGGTATTCCGCTATTGCCAATAAGTAATACTTTATCAGGGTTGTGTTGTTTCTTAAATGCTTCCATGCCGGGTGCTTTTTGAGTTGCTCCACTTTTCACTTCAAGCCCAATAACTTTTCCCTTTCTCTCGATTACAAAATCAATTTCATCATTTCTGTGACGCCAATAGTGAACCGTATAACCTTCACTTAATTGATGGTTCACCAAGTGTGCTCCGATAGCAGCCTCTACCCATCGACCCCATACATCAGATTTTAAATTCACTTCCTTCAACGCAGCACCTTGTTGTGCTGTAAGTAAGGCGGTGTTATGTACCTGAAACTTCGGGCTGGAAGAACGTTGCCTTAGTTGTTCGCCTGCATACTTTTCAATGCCAGCCAATAGTCCAGCCGTATCGAGCAATTGTAAGTAGTGAGCTAAAGTTGTGGTATTGCCGGCATCCTGCAACTGCCCAACAATTTTTGTATAGGATAAAACTTGCCCGGAGTATAAACATCCTAACTCAAAAAGTTTTCGCAACAATGCAGGCTTGTCAACGCGCGTAAGCATGAGAATGTCTTTGGATATACTGGTTTCAATGAGTGCATCGTTCACATACTTCTTCCAGCGATCTTCATCACTCATTAAACTGGCTGCACCGGGGTAGCCTCCAAACCATACATATTGTTCGGCTGTCACACCAAAAGCTTGTTGCATTTCCGTGAATGACCAATGCCCCAAATAGGTAGTTTCAAAACGCCCAGCCAACGATTCGGTTAATCCTTGCTGCATGAGTAAACGAGATGATCCCAATAAGATAACCTTAATGGTTTGGCTAGTACGGGTGTCATCGTCCCACATTTTTTTAACTACATCACTCCAGTTGTCAATCTTTTGAATTTCATCGATGGCTAGAATGAAGTCTGTTGCTCCTGAAGCTTTCCATTGCAAACGAGCCGATTCCCATTGCTGCTCCAACCAAACCGCTCCTGCATTGGCAACCGCATCTGCCGAAACAAAAAGATGTGGTGCGTTCAATTTCGCCAAAACCTGTCCTGTTAAGGTGGTTTTACCTACCTGACGTGGCCCCATAAGCGCTTGGATGAAGCTTCTTGGCTCATTCATCCTGCTTATAAGTAACTGAATATAAGGCCTTTCGAAAGTCATTTACAAATTACTCAATTAGATGAGTAAATGTACTCAATATCTATTAACGATGCATTTGAAGAACTACTTTAATAATGTAAAAATGGGACATGATCTCAACAGAGCACTAAGATTGCTGAGACTCAACAAATAACAAATGGACTTGTATAGCAGGAGGATTCTACGTGAATTACTATTGAATGATTCTGAATCCTTAATAATTTAATAAAATCGTTAAAAATCCTTCAGTAGTAGCCCCAAGGTTACGAATATCGAACCAATTTATAGAAAACCTAAAAAAATTCAGCGAATTAAATACCTAGTATTCTCCATACTAGGTATTTAAGTATCATTTTAGTATTTTAGCATATTCTAAAATACAATAATGAGTAACACATGTATTCGGGTTCTGGCTGATGTTAACCAGATCAAACAATGCAGGGAGAATATTAGCATCGTAAATGAATCCTTGCTCCTTCTTTCTAGTACATTTAATTTAGTCGGAAATGATGTTCGTATTAAAATCCTTTACCTCCTCCAGGAGGAAGGTCAGTTGTGTCCTTGTGACCTAAGTGATATTCTTGGAATGGGCGTTTCTCCAATTTCGCAGCATTTGCGGAAACTAAAAGATGGCAATATTATCACATCGAAGAAGACAGGTCAAACAATCTTTTACTCACTCAGCCCTCCTTACGCAGAGGTGCTAAAGCCAATTTTTAAATTGATAAATAACAACAAAGTTTTAGAAATACTATGAAAACGATTTTGCTAACAATCCTGACTTCGACTAGTGCATCTCTATGCTGCATAGTCCCAGTACTTGGTGTAATTGGTGGATCGAGTAGCCTCCTTTCTTCTATTGCTTGGTTAGAACCTATTAGACCCTTCTTTATCGCAGCCACAATAGGTATACTTGGATTCGCCTGGTATCGCGCTTTAAAGCCAAAATCCGCAGAAGAATGTGGCTGCGAGCCAAAGCGAAAATCAATAATAGAATCAAAGAAATTTCTTGGGGTTGTTACTATTTTTTCATTGTTGCTTCTTTCATTCCCAACTTATTCTAAATATCTGATTCAGGACAATAATTCCAGAGTGCCTGAAGTTGCCTCAACCGTCAATAAGACAATAAACCTTAAAGTATATGGAATGACATGTCCGAGTTGTGAACTTCATGTTGAAAAAGAGGTTATTAAGCTTCCGGGAATAGCTACAGTAAAGGCCTCCTATGATGAAAGTTCAACAATTGTCGAATTCAATCCTGAAAAGGTAGATACTGATAAGATCATTGAAGCCATAAATAAAACAGGGTACAAAGTCGAAAAGACAAAGGGGAATGAAAACTGAAATAATCCTTAGATCAACTATTACTTGTCCCGTTTGCGGTTTCAAGAAGGAAGAAACCATGCCTACGGATGCATGTCAGTATTTTTATGAGTGTGAAAATTGTAAGTCCGTTTTAAAGCCACTAAAGGGAGATTGCTGTGTATTCTGCTCCTATGGAACCGAAAAGTGTCCCCCAATTCAAGCAGGAACTTCTTGTTGTAGTTGAAGGCTAAAAAGGAGCCACACTTTCGCATGACTCCTTTTCGGGCTCCTACATCAATATTTTGGGCAAAAATAATAGCCTTTCCTAAATCACCGTCATTAATCCACGAATAAATCCTACCTCGGTCAGGTATTCGACCTGGGGATCGCTAAGACCTTTTTTATCAGTCGTGGATACGATTTCAAAAGGAACAATCAACTCGCTATCCATGAACTTTTTAAGTTCCTTAGAGAGCGCCCTTTGGTTGTCCTTGGTAAAAATATACTGACCTCTCGGATCACGAATAATGTTGCCCTTGTCATCCGTACTGCAATAATCAATGTTGAGGTCTTCCAGTTTATCATTGTAAGCCTCGACAAAAGACGAGGCGTTTTTCAAAGTCTGGTTTCTGGCATGTTCTAACTTGGTGCCAGCAGGTGCTGGGGTATCCATTAATGCCGTAATGAGTTTGTAAGCTTCTTTGTTTGTCATGAGTGATACTGATTTAATATTTTCCTTCTGCGTTTCCTTTTAAGATTGATTGCTCAATCAGCCAATAGACCAAATCAGAGATTTTAATATCCTTCAAGGCTTCTCTGATTTCATTTGGCATTGAGCTAATACCTGGGAATGAATTCAGTCCGATGTTTTGCCAGTATTCAAGTTCTGTAATGGCATTCGTTGCTTCTGAACCCACTTCAATTCCTGTTAGTGGATTAGTGAATTTCCCATCTGTTTCCTTTGTGATTTGTTTGGGAAGGAATAGTTGCCGTTGAAGTTCATTGTTTGGCACTATTGGGTTACCGTCTCCTTCTGTGAATTCCAGGATTATTCCATGTCTCATCTCCAAATTACTCTTAATGATGAGATAGTCATGAATAACCTTTTTTCGTTTGTTGGTTGTTGAATCTAATTCTGGAAGATTCACAACGATTGAATTTCTACTCATAAGTATTCTATGTTAAAATTTTACTGTTCTAACTACTCCTGATGGTGTAACAAACTTGAGATCCTCACCAACGAAGTATAGCCTTCCTACTCCAGCGATACTTGCAGGATCAATTGTGACTTGCCCAAGTGAAACAACTCCGTCTTTGTTAACCGAGAATTTTAACTTCAAGGAATTGCTCACTGTGTCATACTTGAAAGCCTCTACAAATGCTCCGGTTGAACCAATGTTTTCTTCCATTCTTAGGAATGCGCCTGTGTGGTCAAACCCGTTTAAAACAGCATTGTGTTTTCGAATGAGTAACATTGGCTTGGTAGTACCTCCCATCATGTTGTTTCCAGTTGTGCTGTACTGAAGCCACATGAGGTAACCATCATAGTTATAAGTGCCAAGTGATTGTTGTGGACTTATAAACAAACCATTGGCTTGTGTTTGTCCTGGAGATATTATCATCCCTGTCCTTTCAGAACCAAGTGGAACGATATACAGAGCTGCACTAATTATGTAGCTCCCATTTAGCAACAATGCAGTTGCTCCGGCATGAGCAGAGCCGTCCGTATTTATGCTTGTTACCGGAGTGGTGAAAGTCATTCCCGTACCATCAAAGCAAATTCGACTACCGGTAGAGCGAAAGGCATAAGCCTGTGCATTTGCATTGGTTGCCCTTACGTCTGCAAAGAATCCATCTACAAAATGATTGGTTACACTTGCGAGGGCTGTATATATCTGAGCACGGTTATAATTTGGATAACTATCATCTATGGGCAAACTTATCTGACCATGAAATGCAGAAACAAATCTGCTTTGTTGCCCTGTATTGGTTCCTTGTAGAATATACCGATAGCCGTATCCTGTATTGTAGACATCATTTGGACGTACAAGAATGGCAGTATTGGCATAACCTGCTGGAGATATCCTAACCATTTCTGTTTTGGTGCCTCCAAATTGATAGTCAGTAATTTCAAGTGTCGCATTGATGTTGTTTGAACTCAACAAAAATTCGTACCCTCCATACCCGCTCAAGTAGCTGTTAATCCGAAATGAATTTTTTACTGCTCCATTTCCCTCTTCACCAAGAGTGATTGAGAAATTCCCATCTCGAAAGAATGCAGAACCAGAAACTCCAAGTGCGGCACTACCAGGTTTGATGACTTGAAATTTATAACCATTGAATCCCAGGTTAGCAGTTGTTCCAGGTAATTGAAAGTTGCAACTCTCTGCACCTACAACAATCTGATCATTAAGAACTCGACCAAGCACTAAAGTATTTGGCGTGCGCACCGCTGCACCCGCTCCAATTGCAGTCATATAGCTCTGACCGCCTCCATTACTAATCAAGTCACCTAAACTATTGTAAGCTCTTGTACCGGAACCTAATAAAGTATTGAAAGTATTTGACCTTGCATTTTGAGCATCGTAGCCAACAAGGGTGTGATCGTTTCCACTTTGCGGTGCCGTAGCTCCAGCGGATGCACCTATCATAGTGTTTCTTTGACCCGATGTAAATCCAATAGCCCACCCTGCACGATAACCAACAAAGACGCTATCCACATAGCTTGTTCCGTTGTTATCTGATGAGCCCGCTTCGGAACCAATTACTACATTTCGTGCAAGACCTCTGGCAGGGTTACCACCGGAACTTGATGCAGCATTATATCCAACGATAATGTTATCACTGCCTGTGTCAACCATTTTTGCTCCCAAGGTTCCAGAAGTGAGAATAAGATTTCTTACCCCTGTCATTCCTGTCCACCCACCATTTAAGAGTAGGTTAGAGCGACCCTTGTTCATGAAGAATTTTCCAGAGTTAGTAATTCCGAAAAGAATGTTCAGTATCGGGTCTTCAATATAGACTGCATGGTTTGCCTCAAGAGAATCACTTGTTCTCAAATGAATTTTTCCGATTGCTGCTCCATTGTATCCTATCAGGAAATTCCCATTGACATCGAATCTCCCTCGCTCGCTTCCGTTAGTTATAAACGGAAGTGGGAAATTATCCTTCGTACCAATGGACTTCGTTGCTCCCACATTATTTCCATCTTGCACCCATGCTGAGAGAATTGGTTGAAGTAGATTGTAAATCTTCTCCAATGTATCAGCAATAACGGGTGCATTTCCTTTTAATGTTGCAATAGCATTTTGAAGGTCTTCAGTTTTTATCAGATCAGCATCAGACAGAATTGCATTCAACTCTGCAAGCGTGTCAATGTCATCTGCTTTCAGATATGTCAACCCTTGAATGATATTGAATAACTTTTCAAGTGTGTTACCAGCCTCCGGAACATTCCCTTTCACCGTATTGATAGCCGATAAAATATCTTCGGTCTTCATCAAGTCTGCATCGGTTAGGATTGCATTCAACTTGGCAAGCGTACTAATATCACTCTCCCTTAGATAATCCACATTCTGAATCTTTAAGTAGATGTTGTAAAGCAGTTCCTCTGAAGCCGTATGAAATGGTGGTTTCGGAATACTCATAATTTCACGTTCGGTTTGAACACCCATCCTAAAGCGATGGCTGCAAAAATGGTTGTCGCTGTCACTACTCGCTTGAGCGTAATTCTTCTAAGCGATCTGAAATCAATCAATGTGTAGCTGAATTTATTTCCATAAAGCTTTGCATGGTTTTTACAAAGCTCCATGAACACCAGAAAGCCATCTGCGCTTTTAAATACCTGGCATCCGGCAGAGTATTGGTCAATGGATTTTGTTGTTCCTGAAACTGATGCTCTGTGGATATTGATACCAAAATGTCCTGTTTGTTTTTCGCCATTGTTAAAATCAAGAATAGCGTCACGGTCATAGTCACGTATAACGGTTACTGGCTTTTGCTGAACAAGAGCTTCATACTTTCCTCGATGTTTTCCGATGGTATAGGCATCTACATTTTGGCCTTGGGCAAGAATGGCAGTGCCTTGAGGGTATGATGGATTGTTCAACCAAAATGTTCCTGGATCAGTTGTGGCCGGATAGATGTGATAATTCCATTTGCCATTAGGCAAAGTGTAAAACACATGAATCTCATCATCAAAGGAATTTGATTCCACACTTTTACTTCTTAGCCCAACAATGTTAAGCTCATAAGGCCTTGTGTAGAGAACAAAGCCGTACTCTTTCAAAATTCCTTTTATTCTTGATAGCATGTGTTTTACTCTTTACTTGTTTGATTTATGCAGCTTGCTTAAAGCGGAATGAATTCACTCGATTCATCCATCCATCATAGAATACGATTTGGTCTGGCCTTCTCTTGATGATGTCATTCAAGAATACCTGACGTTCAATCTTGAGTAAATTGAACAAACGCTCCTGGTCTGCACAGTTGATAGCGGTGAGGGTTTGTACGCCAACTATTCCATCCACGTCTGTATTGACCACACGCTGAACAATCTTTGCGACTGTTTTCCTTCCTGAGTTGTAACCCCAATCGACAATGAACTGAGCTACTGATTCATTCAGGATGAAGTCTGCCTGGAAGTAATCCCAAAAGATTTTCTTTGCGATCCACTTAGCATCTTCTTCACTGAGTTTCTTGATGTCTTCTGCATCAATGTCTCCATCACCATCTTTGTCATGGCCATATTCCTTCCACACGGAAAGAATGACTCCATACTTAGTCGGGCCTCCTTTATCCAATGGATGATTCACATACCCTCCCTCTAATCGCAGGAGTTTCCCTGCGAAGTTTTCAAACTTTGCCATTGTTATTATTTGTTTAAGTGTACTTCACGTCCTGCGTTGGGACTTTCAGAATGCTGTTATCAATAGACTTGAACCATGTCATTCCATTAGCGACTTCCAATTCATCTCCGAGTATTGTATTCCTGCGCACAGGTATCCGGTTATTCCTGGCATCCGTTACCACTGTTTCGCGGATAGTGACGAGGTCTTTGTAGAGTCGGATTCCTTGTAGGCTCCACGTTCCCGTACTGCTTACTTTTAAACCTATGCGCAGGAATTCATTTCGTATCTGCACCTTGGCAGCTTCATTGCTTTTGAAAGCATATTCCAAGAGATCTGTTACAATGGTCTTTGAGATAAAGCTTTGCTTCTTGTAATACTCATTCACCGCTGAATATTCTGTTACAGATTTTAGCTGTTTTAATATATCCATCACTTGAGCAAGATTCTTGGCTTGGGCACCTTTGTAAAGACTCTCAGCTAATGCTGAAGGATTGAATACCACCTGGACAGAACCTTTAGTCGAACCTGTGATTTTGTTGAAGAGTGTTTCATCAACAATTTCAGGATAGCCCGCTGCCTTTAATGCTCCCGCTGTTTGTGGTCCGAATTGTCCATCAATCATAATGGATGGGGTGGTCTTCGCTAAAGCCTGTTGAAGCATTGTCACTCGTGTACCTCGGCTTCCTCTCTTCAAAGGGAAACTGTCACTGGCTGAACTCAGAACTTTTGATGTGAAGGTGCTAAACGAAGCAGGTAGTGTATTGTTGATTATGATTGTATCGTTGTTGTCTGAAGGCAACTGATTTTGTTCAGCTAACTTCTTTCTTTTAATTCTATCATATACCAGATAACCACCACCGCCAAGGGCAGCTAAAGCCAATGCATAGATAAATACCTTCGCAGGTTTAACAGCACCTTTCTTGCCTTGACTCTTTTTAGGGGCAGCGGTCTTTTTTGCTTTCGGCTTTTTCGCTTGCGCTTTCTTCTTTCCCTTCAGTGTCTGTTTAGCCTTCTTCGCCATTAGTTCTTCGCGTTTAAAATCCTTATCAGCTCGTTATACTCTTCACTGCTCAACTCGTCTTCCAGGTCTGCATTTAGACTTTTACCATAGAGGTTGGCGTACTCCTTCTGTATTTTTGAGTACATGCTCTTGGATGGTACCTCGTTAAATACTTGCATCACCATCTTTTCATTCGTTCCCCAACCTGCGTAATTGTCATTATCAAAAGCCATCTTCAATTGCTTGGCAAATGTTGCCGGATCGCCTACTTCCAGACTCCGCTTTTGAGATACATTCGCTCTTGTCTTTTTGTAAAAGTGACGCGCCAGAAAAAACAGTCCGGTAGCAGTGCCAAGTCCTAGTGTCGAATACATCACTATCTTCTTGAAATTTTGAACCTTCTGTGCGTCTGCGTTCATGTCTTACTTATCCCTTCTTTAATTCTCTATAACCCCAAGGCTTTTTTGGCTAAGGACGTTTTCATTGGGTCATTCTTGACCACATCGGCAAGCTTTGCTATTTCGCGTGCCTTTAACTTCTGCATCAAGATGGATGCTGCTGACAGTTTTACTTCTGCCTCACCTTGCGTTTGCGCCTCAATGCTCACTTCAAAACTGTACTTATTCATTGTTATGATTGTTTAATGTTTACATGATTTATGATTAGGTCAATCTTACTCTTGTCATCGGCAAGGGTTTGAAGAATGAGAAGCACTCGCTCAAATTCTTCTTTGCTAAACTGTGACTTAAGCTGATTGACAAACTGGATGGCAGCCTGGTCTTCTTCAGTGAGAGATGAAGCCGAAGAACTTACCTTTGGTTTGAAGCTGACTTCTGAATCCGGTATCGACTCTTCACTCGCTTCTTCATTACTTGATTGCAACAAACCTGCGAGTGCCTCACCACCTGGGAAGGCTGCCATGAGTTTTGGATTACGCTTGATGAAGCTCTCCACCAGACTTGACCCAACATCACCCAAGAAACTATTCAAAGGAGATTGTTTCATTTCAAGTCGGGCATTGTGCTTCTCCAACTCCTCAACTTCACTCTCCAGGTCTGCGATGTGTTGCTTTAAGTTTCTATTTTCACCTTTCAGTTCATCGTATTCCTTCTCCCGAAGTTTTCTCTGCACTTCTTCATCCACGATGTTTTTCACATCAACTCCTGATAGTCCTTCTTTCTGGTCTTCACCGAAGTAGAATATTCTCTTTTCGTTGTTATTGCTACTGCCAGTGAAAAGTAAAATTTCAATTGATCGAGTATCCGCAGTTACGAAGTTTTCAAACATCGTAAACATATCAGGGTCACTTGTTCTGCGTACTGCCTTGAATCCATCAACCAGAATTTCGTAATCAATGGGTTGACCCTTGTCATTGTAAAGCCTCAGGTACTGCAAAAGATTGTCAATCTTTTTCTGTTCGTATTTTTCTTTATTCGGTAGTGCCATACTTAGTTCACTATGATTGCTTGTATAAATTTTATTCTTCGCTTTGCATCTCCTGGATTCGTAATCTTGATTTCGCCTCGATGAATATGAATGCTCTCTGGTATAGGATCTTCCGTTGAATCATACATTCCATAATCAGAGTCAACCACAAGGCCAGGAGGTTCATCAATGATGAAGAACATTTCATTGTAGGCAGGTATGGTTACTGTTGTTCCTGCCTCGATGATGAAATCCCTGTGACGGAGATGATACTTCGAATAACCTTGTTGTTTTAATCGCAAAGGCGCAAACTCCAGAATGAATTGTTCGGTCATAAGTTTATCTCCACTGGTTCCAGGAAATCATTCCTTGAACGCTTGTCCTGTTCTATCTCTTCATCCGCAGTAACTTCTTCAAGCTCTTCAGCAGTTTCGCATTCCACATAGACTGTGATTACAAAAGGGTTTTCGTAAGTCTCACCTTTGAACCAGGCATTGATGATGGACGTATCGCCCTCAACATGCACAGGCTTTATCTTCGGCACATTTCCAGTAACCCAAGCCTTGTCACTCTCAAACTGTGAGTTTTCAACTTGAATGATGGATTCGTCTGATGACTCAATTCCTTCCTCTTTTAGTCGTGCTACATAAAAGACATCCATCTTGCCATTAGCTTGAAAGCTTACGGTACCGGTTCCCATGTTGCTGAGGTTGTTACGAGTATCCCTGTTACTTTCTTCACGTTGGCCGGAAGCCTGATTTCGAATGGCTTAAACCGCTCAAGCTTATTCACTTCAAGTTTGGCTATGATGATTCTCCGTTTGGTCTTTGTGATTATCATTTCATCTCACATAAAAGACTAACGATAACTTTGTAAGCCGCAAAGGGAGCGTTTGGATTGGCCGTGTCCTTGTATTGGATTTTCAGTTCACCGTTTCCGGATACAACTCCATTACCCAACGACTTGTATTTATTGTCGGGAGCTACTGCCATTCCACTCATAAACATTTTGCTCTCAAAATCTTCAGGAAAAAGTTCTTCTCCTGAAAGTTCAATCCGTTGAGAGCCTCGGTAGAACAAGAGGTTCGGTCTGTCTGAACTCATCATGATACCGTGTACCACTTTGACGTTCTTATCCAGGTCAAACTTCTTGCTCACCGGTTGCCCTTCCGCGTCCACCAGGAAGGTGTAGATTTTATCCACCAAACGCTTCTCCATGACCTACTAAGGAATGGTTGCTGTTCCTTCAAGACCTACATACAAAACTGAGTTTGCATCCAATCCCTTGATGGTTCCTAGTTCGATTTCAAATTCGATGTCCACATCGTCATGAATCAGACGAGGGTTCGCCAGTTTGTAAAAACTCTTTGGCACCATGTCAAACTGAGTGGTCACAAACTTCCGGTTAGAAGTATCGCTCACCAATTGCTTTTTGTTGGCCTTGAGTTTGAACTCACCATTGGCTAGTGCTCCAATATTCTCGATGGAATCAAACTTGGTGGTCTTGATGTCATCAATATCCATTGAGTCCGCAACACCATGCAGTAAATAAATTCCAGACACGAGCAACGCCATGTTCTTCGGAAGCTTGGCGTTACTGATGTTACGCAAATTCACTTCCTTCACGTCCTGACTCTCAAACATCTTGATGGTCTTTGCACCTTTGATTGGCTTGATGGTATAAATCAGTTGATCAGCCAGGCGCAACTTACCTTGGAGCAATTGCTCTTTAATGTGCTTTGGCAGTTCCACAAAGAACTTCTCAAATTCTGCACGCGACCCTTGCGAAGGAATATGTCGCTTTACAATCTTACTCATCGCCTTTGCCCGTTGCACAGGGTTCAGCGCATTCAGATACCCTAACAACTCGGTATCCATCTCTCCATTCAGACCCAACAACTCCGTTGGGTTTGTGTACTCACTCTCCATGAGTTGTCCTAATGCTCCCAGCATAATTTTACTTTGTGTTTAATTGTTACTCTTTGATTTAAAACTCTCTTTCCACTTCTTCCACTGCATTCATTCCATTCATGTTCGCAATCTGTTCCTGGATTCTGTCAATGGCTGACATATCCAACTCCTTCGAATTGTTGTATGGATTGACGAAGTAGGTTACTTGCTCTTCGTTGTTCTCACCTGCGAGTCCTGCTGTTGCAGTAGGTTCTCCTTTGCTGATGTAAAGCTTCTCTGAGAAATTTTTGAAGAACGTTCCCACACGATCTTTGGCTTGTTCAGCAATTTGCTTCATATCAAATCCATCTACTCCCTGTACTGTTGTAGTCTTGTTTTGATTTTGAAATCCGTTGCTCAGCGTAAGTCCAAGACCTGCCGCAATGAGGTATGAATTCTTTTTATGAAAGCCGATAAGCGTTATCGGAATTCCTGCCAGGAGTGAGTGCTTACCTAAAGCTGCCCCGGCACCACCTGCTGCGATGGCTGTCAGTAACACAAGTCCACCCTTTGTTACTGTTTGCGCTATCGGATGCTCCATTACGGGGGCAGTTCCAAAGAGCGCATTCCCTTTTTTCTTTTTCTTTTGCTTTGCCATGTCTATAATAGATTTTGTGCTTTAACTTTTGTTTTCTTGTCCTTACTTCCAGCTTTCTTTTTGCGCTTCGTCTTTCGTTTTTTAGGAGGAATACCTTCGAGTCCGTTTGTGCCCGAACCACCTCGCATTGCTCTCATTAGGAGAACTCCTCCTGTGATAATTCCTCCTGCGACAAGTAGAGACTTACCAGGATTTTCTTTTACCCATGTCGTAGTCTTTTGTAAGAAGCCAACTTTCTCTGAACCATCCTGAGTTTGAACAGCATCGCTTGCTGATGCACTTTCACTTGGTACAAGCATAGCTCCGCTGGAGGCAGATTCATTTGATAGTACAGGCTTAGAAGTCGCAGCAGGAGCTGAATAAATTTTTGTTGCTTCATTAGTTTTGATCGTTGTTGTCAGAATCTGCTTTGGCGCAGTGGTAACTGGAGCAGAATACGTTGAAGGCGCAGACTCTTCATATCGGAATGCATCTTCATCTTCCGGTATCGTGGCAGGAGCGGTTGTCGTTGTTCCTGCATTGTCCGTTTCACTCTGAAATGATTTCTCATCACCGCCACCTTTGTTAAACAGACCCTTCACTTGCTTTAATGCTCCTGCGATTGCAGCTACCGCTGAAGTCGCTGCCGCGATAGCAGTACCACTGGCGATCTCACCTAACCCTTCAATGTCATCACTGTAGATGATGTTATATTCATCCTGGTCAGCGTACACATTATCCAACCCATTAAGACCGCTCAGTGGTACCTTTTTATCCTTGTTTCCTTTTCCGTGGAGAATAGCCTTCTTAAGATTTTCCTTCTTTCCACCAGCTTGCCAGTAAACTGTTTCCGCTCTGTCTTTTACTGAGCGAAGTTTTTTAAGTTCACTCATGTTCATGCCCTTGGCTTGTGCCTGGGAATCGCTGAGGTAGGCATAGCGTAATCTACCCGCGACATTCATGAGGTTAATTTTCATGGCCAGTAAAAAGCCGTTCCTCAAAAGCAATGTGGCCGGATTGATATAGCGATTGACAAAACGAATTCCTTTGCCAACCTCATCACCTACCTTCTTCACCGTTTTCTTTACCGCCTTCCCAACTTTTTTGAAGATGTTTCCCATCTCGTCTTCATCATACACTGATGCAAGATCAGAGAGGTCAACATTTTCATGTTCTATGAATTGGATTTCCTCTTGTCCTTCATCTTCAATTCCGTCTAAATAATCCAGTCTCATATCGTAGTCTTTACATTCTAAATAGGGTTGTTCATCATCAAATCTGTCTTTCACACAATCAATCACGATGTAGTAATCACGTTCATCTATGTAATCTTCCAGATGACCTGGCTTCGGTACAATCGGATATACATGCTGCCATCGCGGAACTTCCGGATACAGCTTCGGATATTTCGTTATCCTGGCGAGGCAGTCTATATCAAGAGATCGGAGGATGGAGAGAATAAATACGGTGTAACAGTCACAGTCTACTCCCGTCTTTCTATCGCTCCATGCCCTTCTGGGACTGCGTACTTGCTCAACTCCTTCCTCGTCTCTTTTGTACTGAATGTGTTGGTACACGAAGTGCCAGATGTTGGAACAGGTTTCTTCCAGTGTCCGACCTTTCAATACCTTCGCAATCTTTTCCGTTTGCCATAACGTCTTTGGCAATGCAGTGCGAATGAGCTTCATCGTGTCCTCTACATTCGCACTCTTCTTTATCGTAGTATCTTTTTCACCTGGGGGTGGAAAGAGATGATCGAACTCCCTTCCATCCCTCAATCGCCTCTTTCTGTCCGCTACCATACGCCTCTTCCTTTCTTCATCATCTCTTTCTCATTTGCTGCCTGCCAGCCGTGGCTGGTCATGCAGGCTTCCCACCGCCCAAAGTGATATTATCAGTTTTTGTGTAGGGTAAACTATCGTTGATTGTTGTTACCGTGTGTACAACCAAGTTGAGCTTACCTGTCTCTCGGTACTCTTTCACCAATGCCGGAACCGTTGTTGCCAGGCTTAGAAATCCAAGCTTGATTTTTATCGGATCAAGATTGACTTCACTAAATTTTGGAACAGTCAGGTTCACATCTTTTACTTGTGATGATGCTATGGTCTTATCGGCATAAATCATCTTGACAAAAGGATGCTTCACTTGAATACTTCCACCGCTTGGATTTTTGAGCTTCACATTGATGGAGAGTTCAATTCCACTCAGACTTACATTGTGAATCGAAACCTTTGTATCAGATTCCAATTCATTTGAAAGTCTATTGAGTTTGAGTAAGTAGCTGCCACCAAAGTAGATGGCTGCTACTGTACCGGCTCCGATCAATATGTGACTACTCTTGATCATTGCGCTTCTTTCTTCTGAGTTTAAGACCCTTTACTCTTTTTAGCTTTGCAAAGTCTTTTACTCGGTCTTTATGCTTTTGCCATAGCGGACTGAAAACATCAGCAATGATTTTGAATGCAAGACAGATGATACCTCCCACAATGGCTTGCAGCGCATAGTCCAGAAGAAATAAAAGATTTACATTGGCCAGCAGATTAAATGCTGCTCCGAAAAGAAAGGCAATCCCATTGCCCATCCCATGATTTTGATTTATCGCTGTGTTCATGGGTCAAAGATGTAGCGACCCCAAAGCGCAGGTTAACGATTGTTAACGGTAGTGAATGACTGTTTAACTTTATTAAAGTTTGTGAAGGATTGTAAACGATTTTGAATGAATGTTCCGTGTGGAACAAGAAAGATTACTCTTTTTTCTTTTTGGATTTGCTTGTTATTTTTTTCACCTCTTTATCGAAATCACTCTCAAAGTTGCGGTCTTGTATCACCCTGAATTTATCGTATTCTTTCTCTGCTAATTTCACGGCCACTTCATGGCTCACCTTTCCGGCATCTTTTAAAATCTGATATTCGTTGAATTGAAGGAAAGCATCCAGCCGCGTAACCCAATCTGCCATTTTCATAGGTATTTGTCTTGATGCCTGTAGTTCGGCAAAGTCAAGATACATGGTA
>Ga0116178_10001359_pt1 | contig 20290 bp, 17 predicted proteins | sample AD_STIC12_MetaG_FD_89880 | JGI IMG/M metagenome (GOLD analysis project Ga0116178, IMG submission 89880) | Active sludge microbial communities of municipal wastewater-treating anaerobic digesters from USA - AD_STIC12_MetaG | ecosystem: Engineered > Bioreactor > Anaerobic > Digestate | place: USA... | reverse complement strand
GATACCTACCGGAGGGGAGTTCGAAACGTCGAAGCGGGTGCCCGGATGCAACCGGGCTGTTAAACAAGGCGACTCGAAAAACGGAGAACGGGAGAATTCGGAGAGGACATTTTCGGTGAGCGCGCGCAAACCCAACGGTTGCACCCGAACCCCGAGCGGTGAGCTTCGAAACGGAGAATCGGGGTTAATGTGCGGGCGGGCGTAAGTCGGCGTGGACACGCCGGAAACGACGAGACCCCGAGGGGATCACCCCACGGGGTCTTGCGTTAAACAAGAACCGCTGAAATCAGCGGATTGAATTTTGGCTCGGGCGACAGGACTTGAACCTGTAACCTAGTGGTTAACAGCCACCCGCTCTGCCGATTGAGCTACGCCCGAACGGAGACGATTCAAATGGATATCGAATTATTAAGTATACCCGCCGCTGCCCGTCCCGTCAATTCCTCCCCGGCAACCGCGCCGTTGCCTTGTTTCTCCCCGACAGTCCCGCATACCTTCTTCTGTCCCCGCAACAATAACCCGCTGTCTCGTCCGCAGGAGCCTCGCGTGAAAACGGATTCGCACCTCCCGAAAATGCTCTGCTATTCAGTCCTCCCAAACGATTATCTCAACGCCCACGCCGCTGAAGTCCAAGGGCTTTACGACGGCTTCTACTTCCAGTGCGGCACGTGGGATAAGGGCGTCGCCGCCAATATCGGCCTCCCGGGTGAGCCCGCCACCAATCCGGAATGGCTTGCACTTGCCCGGCAGAACGTCGCCGCCCTGACGCACAACGGCATCACCGAAAACCTCATCGCCGTGGCATTCGGGTCGGGCGACCCGTGGCCGTCGCCGGAAACCCTCCTCTCCGATGCGTTCACCGAGAAGATGGGCCGGCACTTCCACGGTCTCGGCAAAGCGGCCCGGGAATGCGGCTTCCGAGGCGTTTCCATAGACCTCGAATACCCCTATCCCCGCTACGAACTCGATCACCCGCAGTACGTGTACGACACTTACACACCGGGGGATCTGAAGGCCGCCGCGTACCGTCAGGGGCGCGCCTGCATGGCTGCCCTGCTCGACGAGTTCCCTGAAGCGGTCGTCTTTCTTCTTCCCGGTGGCATCCGGACGCGTCCCCTCGAGGTACAGATGATCCTCGGCTTCATGGACGAAATGGCCGAACGCGACGCCCCGGCGGCTGCCACCTTGCGTCAGAATACTCGTACCGCATGCATGATCCGGTCACCGCCGCGTCAGTTCCTGTGTTTGACGAATGCCGCATGGGCAACTTCGTGTCCGAGGCGACCATCGCCTGGTGGAAGCGGCGAGGTTCCGTCGCTCCGGGCGTCTGGGCATTTCACATGGCCGAAAGCGAGGAACCAGACTACCCCGTCCGGCCATGGGCGGACGAAATGGCCGAACGCCGCCAGCAGATGCGCATCCTGCGGTCTCTCTCGCCGCGGTACATGTGGTCGTACTCGTCGTATGCGGCGTGGTTCACGCCGAGCGAAGCAACCCGCCGCATCCCCGGTGTGCGCTTCCCTGATTTCGACGGTGCTGACGAAGCCATTCCCCTCTGGCACGGGATTCTGCGTGACGACACCCGCTACGATGATCTGCCAGACGCGGATCCGCGCATGCTGCGGCTTCTGGATGCCGTTCGCGCCTTCCGCTCGGGAGAAACCACCCCTGAAGAACTCTGCGACGCGTTCGGAACGCCGGGGCGGTGGCTCGTTCTGGGCCCGTTGAGCAACCCGCACACCGCCCCGCGGCGAACCGCGAACGAAGCCCTCGGCCAGCCCATCAAACCAAACCGCATCTTCTGCGGGCGCGACGGCGCGGTGCGCTGGTTCACCTGGTTCTCGCACGATCCCCGCGGCATCGTAAACACGCGCTCCGTATTCGATTTCCTCGCCGCTGACGACATGAGCATGCACATGGTCGCGTGGCTGCACAGCGACCGCGAGCGGGAAGTGGTTCTCAACGTGGGCCACAACGACGGAGTAATAGTGCGTGTGGGTGACGCAGTGGTTCTGGATAAACCGGAACTACCCGCGGCGCCCCACCGGGGCTTTTTCCGGGACCGGTATCAGTTCGAGGAGTTGGTTCGGGTGACGGTACCGAAGGGGAAAACTCGCCTCGCGGTAACGGTGATTTGCGGGAAGGAATCGTGGCGTTTTGCCTTCCGCGTCACCGACCGCGACGGCTATCCCGTCGAGGGTGTTCGCTTCACGGCGGAAACCGAGGACTGATCGTTCGGCTCAATCCCTGAACGCGTCACGCACCTTGTCGAAGAAACTCCGCCCGCCGGCGGGAGTCCCCGATTCGGAGTTTTTCTCCAGGCGGGCGAGCTCCTCGAACACCTTCCGTTCCTGCGAATTCAACTTCACCGGCGTCCAGACGTGCAGACGTACAAGCATGTCGCCGTTGCCATAACCGTTCATGTGCGGAATGCCCTTCCCCCGCAACCGCAACACCTTGCCGGATTGCGTCCCCGGCGGAACCTTCATCCGCACCTTCCCGTCCAGCGTCGGCACCTCCACATCCGCTCCCAGCGCCGCCTGGCTGAAGCTGATCGGAAGCTCATACACCACATCGTCATCCTGCCGCTGGAACAACGGGTGCTCTTCCTCGTGAATGTCGATAAGCAGGTCGCCCGCAGGCCCCCCGTGGGGCCCCGCGTTCCCCTGTCCCCGCAGGCGCATCGTGTTGCCGTTCGCAACCCCCGCGGGGATCCGCACCGAAACAGTACGTTCGTCGCCAGTAAGCCCGGTTCCCCGGCACGTCGGACACGGGTCCGTCACCACCTGTCCGGAACCGTTGCACCGGTCACAGGTTACCACGGTCACAAGGTTGAAGAATCCCCCCTGCATCCGGCGCACCTGCCCGGAACCGCCGCACGCTACACACGTAGTCGGCTTCGATCCCTCCCTGCCGCCGGTGCCGTTGCACGTGGGGCAACGCACCTGCACACGCTTGAGCCTGATGCGCTTCTCCACGCCGGTGGCGATCTCTTCCAGCGGAAGACTGAGCGATACGCGCACATCGGAACCCTGTTGCGCCCCCCGGCGCCGGCTCGTGCGCGTCCCTCCGCCGCCGAAAAGGTCCTCAAATCCTCTGCTTCCGAAAAACGAGGAGAAAATATCCTCGAATTCGCTCGCGTGCGAAAAGTTCTGCCACTGGAAGCCGCCCTGACCAAACTGATCCTGAACCCCCTGATGGCCGAATCTGTCATACCGCTGTCGCTTCTCAGGGTCGCTCAGCACCTCGTACGCTTCCGCAAGCTCTTTGAACTTCTCTTCAGCCGCCTTGTCGCCAGGGTTACGATCGGGATGGTACTTCAGAGCCAGCTTCCGATACGCCTTCTTCACGGCATCGTCGTTCGCGGTTCGCTCGATGCCGAGTACTTCGTAGTAATCACGCTTCTGTGCCATCTATCGTCCTTCGTCGTCTCCGTGTCTCCAGTGTCTCAAAAAAGATAACTCCGTCCACCCGCCGTTTCCTCCCGGGTTCCCTCCGGTATCCTCCGGAGAAGGCTCCGAAGCAACGGGCAAAGGGGCTGCTCTGAGCACGTCAGTACGTGATCACAGAACCGCCCCTCTGCCGAAGAATCGCTATATGCTGCTCCGACCGGGACCTACGAGTTCTTCTTGTCGTCGTCTTCGACCGTGAACTCGGCGTCCACCGGTCCGCCGGCGGATCCTGATTGCGGGCCGCCCGCGCTCCCCGCACCCGGTTGCGCACCTTCCGGACCCGGGCCGCCGGCCCCGCCCGCAGCCTGCTGATACATCACCTCACCAAGCTTCATCATCGCCTGCTGAAGTGTTTCGATCGCAGACCTGATCGCGCCGGCGTCAGAACCATTCTGGACGCTCTTTACCCCGTCAATGGCGGTCTGGATCTTCTCCCGCTCACCCGCATCAACCTTGTCACCGTATTCCTTCAGGTTCTTTTCCGCCTGATACACGAACGAATCAGCCTGGTTGCGGAGCTCGATCAACTCGCGTTGCTTCTGGTCCTCGTCCCTGTGCGCCTCCGCGTCCTTGACCATCCGCTCGATTTCCTGCTTGCTCAGGCCGCTCGAAACCTCAACCTTGATCTTCTGTTCCTTTCCCGTCCCGAGGTCCTTTGCCGTTACATGCACGATGCCGTTCGCGTCGATGTCAAAGGTGACCTCAATCTGCGGCACCCCGCGAGGCGCAGGCGGTATCCCCACAAGGTCAAACGTTGCAAGCGTCCGGTTCTCCGCCGCCATCGCACGCTCACCCTGCAGCACGTGCACACGCACCGAAGGCTGCCCGTCGGTGGCAGTCGAGAAAATCTGGCTCTTCCGCGTCGGGATCGTCGTGTTCCGCTCGATCAGGGTCGTCATCACTCCGCCAAGCGTCTCGATACCCAGCGAGAGCGGGGTAACATCCAGCAGCAGCACGTCCTTCACGTCACCCGCCAGCACCGCGCCCTGAATCGCCGCGCCAACCGCGACCGCTTCATCCGGATTGACGCTCTTGTTCGGCTCCTTGCCGAACAGCTCTTTCGTTTTCGCCTGAACCGAGGGTGTCCGCGTGGATCCGCCGACCAGAATCACCTCGTCGATCTGCGATGCGGTGAGGCCTGCATCCTTCAGAGCCTGCCGGCACGGCCCCACCGTCCGTTCCACAAGGTCGGCCGTCAGGGCGTCGAACTTCGCACGCGTCAACGTCATTTCCAGATGCTTCGGCCCCTCCGCGATAAACGGCAGGTTGATCGTGGTCTGAAGCGAACTGGACAACTCGATTTTGGCCTTTTCCGCTGCGTCACGCAGCCGTTGCAGCGCCGTCTTGTCCTTTCGGAGGTCTACACCCTCTTTTGCCAGGAACTCGTCGGCCATCCAGTCGATAAGCTTCTTGTCGAAATCATCGCCGCCGAGGTGCGTGTCGCCATTCGTGGAAAGCACCTCAAACACCCCATCGCCCACTTCGAGAATCGAAATGTCGAACGTTCCACCGCCGAGGTCGAACACCGCGATCTTTTCGTTCTTCTTCTTGTCAAGACCGTACGCCAGGCTCGCCGCAGTCGGTTCGTTGATGATCCGTTTGACATCCAGCCCGGCGATCTGCCCCGCATCCTTTGTTGCCTGCCGCTGCGAGTCATTGAAATACGCCGGAACCGTGATCACCGCCTCCGTCACCGTGGTGCCGAGGTAGTCTTCCGCCGTCTTTTTCAAATACTCAAGAATCATCGCCGAAATCTGCGGCGGTGCGTACTCCTTGCCCCGCGCCACGACGCGAACATCACCGTTCGGCGCCGACGTCACTTTGTAGGGAACAAGCTTCTCCTCCTGAGATACTTCGGAGTGCCGCCGCCCCATGAACCGCTTGATGGAGTAGATCGTGTTTTCCGGGTTCGTGATCATCTGACGCTTCGCCGCCTGCCCAACCACCCGTTCGTTATCCCCGGTGAAGGCGACGATAGACGGCGTCGTCCGCCCGCCTTCGGTATTCGTGATGACTACAGGCTGGTTACCCTCCATCACCGCAACACAGCTGTTCGTAGTCCCGAGGTCAATTCCTATGATTTTTCCCATGGTTCAAGCCTTTCTTCCGCCGAATCAGGCGGCTCAGAGATTTATTGAGTATTCTCGTTCTCGTTCGGTTTTTCCTCTGCAACCGGTGCCCTGCTGACCACCACCTTCGCATGCCTCAACACGCGGTCGCCCAGCCGGTATCCCCGTTGCACTTCTTCCACGACGGTGTTCGGTGGAACATCCGACCGTTCCACCGCAACAAGCGCGTCGTGAAGGTTCGGATCAAACACGGTGCCGACGGTCTCCATCGGCCTGACCTGCTCCTTCTCAAGAATCGAGACCAGTTGCTGGTAGATCATCTCCACCCCGCCGATGAAGCTGGTCAACGTGTCTCCCGCTTGTTCGGCCTCCATCTTCCTCGCCGCTTCCAGAGCCCGCGCCAGATTGTCTGCCGGATCCAGAAGCGCGGTGAGAATCCGTTCCCCGGCCCGCAGGCTCATGTCAGCAAATTCCCGGGCGGTGCGCCGGCGGAAATTCTCCAGTTCCGCCACCGCGCGCAGGTACTTGTCCCTGTTCTCCGCGGCTTCGCGCTGCGCCCCGGCAAGCTGCTGCTCCAGCGCTTCTTTTTGAGCCTCTTCCTCAACCTTCAGGGCCGGTTCCTGCCGGGTCTCCTCTCCCGGACCCGCGCTTTCCGTGCCTCCGGCGGCGGGAGATGGCGCCTCAACAGTTTTCTCGGTTACCGTGCCCTTTTCCTCGTTCTTATCCTTCGGCTTTTCTTCACGAATTGTAACCTTCACACGCGTCTCCTGAGCGATAAGATGGACGTTACAGCCTGACTTCAAATCTCAGCCGGCGAACATCTGCCCGACGATTGATCGAAACCTTCGGGGCATGGAGAAACGCAATACCTGTGCCGTGTGGTTCGCGGAGGGCTGTTTTTCTTTGATGTATGCCGTAATGGCGCAATAACCAATGCCATAGTGGCACACATCGCCATTTCGTCAGCACCCTCTTTCTTCGCAGATTGGTCCGGCAAGGCGTTGACCCTCGGCGAAACCCGGCTTCAGTGGGTACCTTTATCAGCAGCCGGAATGGATGGTTCATTCGCCCCGAAAAAATCATGTGAGGCACAATGGCGTTTCCGTCAACACAGGACGATGCAACCGCAGACCTGCGCCCATGGCGAACCATCTGGACGCACCCGCGCCAGACCGTCGCCGCCATGACTCTCTACGCCCCGTGGCGGTGGATGTGGCTCCTCATCCTCGCCGGCGGCGCAAGCCGGATCGTGGAGCGGATTGCACTCCTTCCGTCCCTGACTGAACTCGAACCCGCGGCATTGACGCTCCTGATTCTCGTGTCAGGCGTCGTGGCCGGTGCGCTCATGGTCTTTGTCATTGCCAGGGTTTTGCACTGGGTGCTCCGGCGGATCGGTGGTTCGGGATCGTGGACGGCGACAAGGACGGCCGTCGCGTGGGCCCTGGCCCCGGGTGTTCCGAGTCTGGTGCTCTGGGCAATCATGGTGGCCGGTTATGGCTACTCAGCCCTTACCCCGTCGCGTATATCCGGGTCGGACGACCCCCGGGCCCTCGTCCTCACCGTTGATTACGCCGTCCAGTTCGGGCTCACCGTCTGGTCTCTGCTGATAGAAATCCTGTGCCTCTCCGATGCGCACCGGCTGGCGGTGTGGAAAGTGATCGCCGCCGAGGCCGGGCTCGGTCTGGCAATCGGTGCAATTACCCTGATCGGTTTCAACCTGTGATGAATTCGTCCTCGAAGCTTCGTGCGCTGATGAGCCTCACGGCGACCTTCGCGGTCCTCTTCCTGTCGGTCCCCTTGGCGCACGCGCAGTACACCGTTCGTGCAGGTGCCGCCGCGGGCGGAACCGCAGGCGAGTGGGGGCGCGTCGCGGGATTCCTGTTCGGTGTGGACCAGATGACTCCATCGCGGAGCTTTGGCTGGTGGTCCACTCATTTCAACGTCGAACGGCTCTCCACCCGGTTCGAACGAACGGAAAAACTGGCGGGATTGGCGCTCGTCAAAACCTACACCTCGCCCCCGGAAACAACGGCTTTCAAGAACAGCTTCTCCGTAACCGCGATCACGCTGGGTGCGCGATATGAGCCCTGCCGGCGATGGCTCGGTTTCCGTCAGACCTCGAAACACCTCCTGTCTCCGTTCGTCGGTTGGTACGGCGGGTACATGCGAATGGAGCACACGGGAAGCCGCGAATACCACGTGGCGTGGACTTCAGTCTCCTCGCACGGGGTACCCGTGGGAGCGGTTGCGGGGTACTTCGTCGGGTGGGGAGGCCCGCCCGAAAGTGCGCTGGACCAAGGTATCTCAAGCACGTACACCGGTCTGGAGATCGGCCTCGACGTAAGCAGCACAGCGTGGATCAGCGGCCATACCTTCGTGGCGCCGCGTGCCGGCCTGCCCGACGGCCTCAAAACCCCGTACGCCCCGCGAGTGCTTATCCGTGTTTCCGTAGCGCATCGCACGGCGCCCGTAAGGAGGGATGGATGATCGGAGCACGCGCAGGGGTTCCCGTTCGCTCCACTCCCGCGATCACGCGTTCCAGCGCCGCAACCGCAGGCTGTTCGTCACCACGCTGACGCTGCTCATCGCCATCGCGGCGCTTGCCAGCATCGGGTCGAGCAACATGCCGTTCACCGGGTAGAGGACGCCCGCCGCGATCGGAATGCCCGCCACGTTGTAGATGAATGCCCAGAAGAGGTTCTGCCGTATCGCCCGCAACGTGGCGCGGGAAAGCGCAATCGCTTTCCGCACGCTGCGTAGGTCGCCCCCGATAAGGGTGATTCCGGCGGTCTCCATCGCCGCGTCGCTTCCCGTCCCGAGCGCAATGCCGATATCCGCCTGGGCCAGAGCCGGCGCATCGTTCACACCGTCACCCACCATCGCGACAACCGCCCCGTTCCTCTGCAGAGCCGCCACATAATCCGCTTTCGCGCCCGGCCTCACCTCCGCAATCACCTCATCCGCGCCGAGTTGTGATGCAATTGCTTCGGCCGTCCGTCGCGAATCCCCTGTCAGGATGATTACCCTCAAACCGTCGCGTTTCAGCGCCGCGATCACCTCGGCGGCATGCGGTTTCGGCGTATCCGCGATCTCGAACACCGCCTCCAGCAGGCCATCGAGCGCCACGAACACCGCGGTGGCTCCCTTTGCCTGAATCTCTTCCGCAACGCTTTTCCCCGCATCCAGGCGCACGCCCTGCTCATGCATCAGGGCGGCATTGCCGATAAGAACCACCCGGTTGCCAATCGTTGCCCGCAGTCCGTGGCCCGGTTCAGCCGAGAACTCGTCGCACGAAAGAAGCGGCCGTGAACCCTCCGCTGCGTTCCTGACGACGGCAGCCCCCAGAGGGTGCTCCGACCGGGCTTCAGCCGACGCCGCAAGAACCAGTACCTCCTCCGCCGGCGTGGTACCAACTGCATGTACCCCCGTCACAACAGGTTCCCCTCGCGTCAGCGTTCCCGTCTTGTCGAACACAACCGTCGTCAGCCTGCCAACTCGTTCCAGCGTTTCACCACTTCTGATGAAGATGCCCATCTCCGCCCCTCGCCCCGTCCCCACCATGATCGCCGTCGGGGTGGCAAGGCCAAGCGCGCACGGACACGTGACGATCAGCACCGCGACGGCGTTCAGCACCGCAAAATGGAGCGCCGGGTCCGGCCCGAAAGCCCACCACACGAAAAACGTCACCGCCGAAATCGCGATCACCGTCGGAACGAACACCGCGGAAATCCAGTCAACCAGCCGCTGCACGGGTGCCTTGGAACCCTGAGCGCGCTCCACCAGCCGGATAATCTGGGCCAGCGTCGTCTCATTCCCCACCCGCGTCGCGCGGTAACGGAAACTCCCCGACACGTTCAGCGTCCCACCCGTCACCGTGTCATCCTGTTTCTTGTCCACCGGCAGACTCTCGCCCGTCAGCAGGCTCTCATCCACGGACGAATAACCATCCAGTACCACTCCGTCCACCGGCAGCCGCTCGCCCGGTCGCACCACAAGAACATCGCCCGCCACCACATCCGCCGGGTCAATGTCCGCTATCTGCCCGTACCGCTCCACATGGGCGGTTACCGGCCGAAGCGCGAGAAGAGCGCTCATTGCCTGCGTGGTCCTGGCTTTCGCCCGCGCCTCCAGCATCCGCCCGAACAGAACCAGCGTGATGATTACTGCCGACGTTTCGTAATAGACCGCGTGGTGTACCCCGGTACTCCGGAAGGCGGCCGGATGGAACGTCAAAACCAGACTGAAGAGGAACGCGGCGTTTGTTCCCACCGAAATCAGCGTGTTCATGTCGGCGGACGCATGGCGCAACTGCTGCCACGCGCCCCGGTGGAACTGCCATCCCGCCCAGAACTGAACGGGGAGCGTAAGCCCCAGCAGAAGAATTGCGGTGGTCTGGAAGGGCAGGCGCGCCACACCCGGCACCAGGCCCATGCTGATCAGAAACACCGGGATCGCAAGCACCGCGGCAATCGCAAACCGTCGCTTCAGACTCCTGAATTCCTCTTCCGAACGCGCCACCGGATCTACCGTCGACCGATCCGAACGCTCCACAGACCTGACGCCGTACCCGGCCTTCTCCACCGCCGCGGCAATCGCCCGCGTAACGGAATCGTCCGCCAACACCGTAAGAACGGTCGCCTCGCCCGTCGCAAGGTTCACCTGGGCGTCCAGCACGCCTTCCACGCCCTTCACCGCGCGCTCCACTCGGAACACGCACGACGCACAGCTCATCCCCTCCACCGGGATGTGCAACGTTTCCGACGGCACGTCATATCCCGCCTCGCGGACGGCGTCAACGATTCGCGGTACCGGCGCCGTGGCGGCGTCATGGGTGACCAATGCCGTGCGCGCCGCCAGATTCACCTCCGCGTCCGAAACGCCTTCCAACGCTCGCAGCTTCCGCTCAATGCGCGCCGCGCACGCGGCGCAACTCATGCCCGAAATCGGTAACGTTGTCCGGGCAGTGGATCCCTGTGTCATTCCGGTTCCTTTCGCAATAGCTCACTGAAGAACAACACGGCGGAAAGACGAACGTACTCCACGCGGCACAAAAAAAGGCCGGCAGGGGGCGCAACACCCCTGCCGGCCTCTTGCACCCCGAATCGGTGCAGGCTACTCGACCGTTGCGGCAACGCAGTCCAGCAGTTCCTGCCGGAATGCACCCACCGTGTCGTCATTGTTCGTCGCATCGAGAGCGTAGCGCGCCACGCCCAGCCGAACCTCTTCCAGCGAGTGGCGGGCGAAATCAGGCGCCGTCACTTCGAGCAGGTGGCGGATTTTCTGCTTCGCCGCGTCATTCAGGCGCTCATCCGAAAGCTTCTCTCGCAACGCCAGCATGATTCGGGCGTCTTCCATCCCTTCACGCACCGCCTCCCACCTCCGCGAAGCAGTGTGAGTGGTGTCAGGGTTGACGTACACGAGCGGAAACTCTGCCTCCACGACACCCCACATGGACGGCCCGTGGTTGTAACACCAGTACCCCAGCCCCGTCGCGCCGAAGGCAACCGTGAATACCGGCGACATGCGGTACTGCCCGGCAACGTTGATCGTCTTCGTGTGCCAGCCAATCGGCCGTGCATACCCGATTCCGCAGTCGTACGACCACAGCGTCTTCCCGCTTGCTCGGATGAAGTTCATCTCGGCGGAGCTGTCCGGCAGCATGTAGTAGCCGGGGCACCAGATCCCCGCCACTTCGTTGAACGCCTGGAACATGGGAAGATCGCCCCCGCCGTTCACGTAGAACAGAAGCCCGGGATGCGCCTTCAAGGCCTGCCGCGCGAACTCGATATAACTATTCACCGTGTTCCAGCCGCTGCCTCCCGGTTCGTCATACGGATACAGCGCCACATTCGTCTCCGGTATCCCGCGCTGTGCAAGGCGACCGAGCACCTGACGGATGTAATCGCCGAACCGGACGACGAACGTGTCGCTGCTCACCGGAACACCGAGGCTCGGCACACCGCTCAGCAACAGGAACACATCGTGCCCACGGAGCGGCTCAACGAACGCATCGAGCCGGGCAAAATCAACGGAAACTCGGCTCGGATTCTCGGGGCTGATGGTGGCGTGAGGCATTCCCGTGATGAATACCGTGTTCCCGTGGGCAAGCAGGTCCTGCACGGCATCGCCGTTATACACTGCCCAGTTGCACAACCGCAGGTCGCGATACCCTGCCATTTCAAACGGCAGCACATCCAGCGTGATGATGGCGCGGGCGGCCGCGCTGCCTGCCCCGAAAAACGCTGTCACCGTGTGCCTGCCCGGCGGCGTGTTGGCCAGATCAATGTCGAGCCACACCTCGCTCGTCTCCAGCGGCGGAACCGCCACCGGGCGGTTTCCAAGCCTCGGCAGCGCATCCCATCCGATCGTGTTCAGGTTCGTGGGAACTGCCTTCGCTTCCATCGGCGTCACCCGAATCCCCGAATTGCCGGACTCTGCCCGAACCTCCACGCGCACCGTGTCCAGCGTCACGTTCCACAACTTGATCGACACCGGCTCATGTTCCCCGGTCACCGCGCGCCGGGATATCCTCAGCGGGATCGCTACCTCCGCGGGAAGCTGGCGATTGATTTCACGGTTTTCCCACGTCGTCCCTTCGAACGCAATCACCCGCGGCGAGGCGCTGCCCGACGGCAACGCACGCGCAACCCGGGTCAATGCCTGAGCGCGTTTGGCTCGCTCGTTCAGCGCAATCGTCCGGGCATTCGCCTCTTCAGCAAGTTCACGCGCCGCCCCGGGAACTGCATCCTGAATCCCCGCCAGTTCCACAGCTTCGCGCTCGATCTCACGCATCTCCCTCTGCAACACCCCGCGGATTCCACGTTCCGTCCGCGCCACCGGAGCCTGACCCAGTGCCGAACGCAACTCGCGCAGCGCTCTCTGCACAAACGCCCGATCGTTCTGATACGGTTGCAGTGTCAACTCGCGCGAACCACCCGCAAGCCTCTTCCCTGAGCCGTCCTTGACGGCCCACTCGAACCGGTACACCCCCGGCGCCGTGATCACCACGGGCATCTGAAGCACACCCCGTTGACCGGCCACGGCGCCTACCGAAGCCTGGCGCGAACCGTCCGGACTCGTGCACGTCGCCTCTGCCTTCGCCAGACCCGCCGGCTCCGGAAGGGAGACCCTGAACACAACCGCCTCCCCGGTGAGAAGACGATCCCACGCGAGATTCACCGGTGCCATTCGGGCACCCACTCCGGAACCCGAACCCGACGAGCACCCCGTCAGCCGGTTGTCTCCCCGATACGTGCGCCACGGGGCGGCAGTACTCAAAGGCGCCGCCGTGCCAAAACAGTACACCTTCCCCGATTCGCCGCCCGTGATGGCGAACTCCAGACCGGGCCGGGCCTTCACGATGTCGCCGAACGCCGCCGTCACATTGATGGTGCGGTTCGGGAATTGATGGTTGAACGTGATCTCTCCCGCCTGGTTGAATACCATCAGATTCCCGTTCTGGGTGCACAGCACGTACTCGAGAGCAGAATCACCGTCCACGTCAACAATCGCCCCCGATGCAAGGCTCCTCCCCTGCGTGTCAATATCCCAGATCACGTTGCCCGTTTCGTCAAAACGGTACAGCACGCCAAGCTGGGTCACGACAAAAATGTCGGCGATCCCGTCGGAATCGAAGTCGCTCACCGAAATCGTTGAGGCGATGGCGCCCCGCAGGTTGCGTTCCCAGCCCACTTCACCACGCGCGTTGAGGCAGACAAAACGCCCCGAACGCGCACCGGCCGCTACGTACTCGTTCCCATCGGATCCCGTGAAAATCACCGGCGAACTGGTCGACCAGTCCGGCGAAGGCGAACCGAGATCAACGCTCCAGAGCACCACGCCCGTGGCGCTGAGGGCGTATACCTTCCCGGCACCGGTGGCAATGCATATTTCCGGCTTCCCGTCGGAATTCAAATCGCCGACGGCCGGGCTGGCGCACTCCCCGTCAAGTTGTGCCGTCCACACAACAGCACCCGACAGAGCATCCATGACGTGAATTTTGCCGGTTTTGTCCCCCTGAACCACCTCGAACGTGCCGTTTGCATCCAGATCGGCTACCGCCGGCGACGCGCAGAAGATCGAAGGCAGATCCCTCTTCCACACCACGTTGCCCCGCCCGTCGAGGCAGGTGAATTCCCCCGTGTTGTCCCCGGCGAAGATGAGCGGGGTGTCTCCCACGCGTTCGAGAATCGCGGGACACGTCGAGTATCGTCCCCGCCCGTCGTACCTCCAGAGTTCCGAGCCGGAACCGTCCACCACGATGATGTGCTCGTACGCCGCGGTCAGGATTTCCGCGTCGCCATCTCCGTCCAGATCAACCACCATCGGCGCCCCTTCCATCACCATGTGGGCGTCGGCTACCCAGATCTGCTCGATTCCGGCCGCAACCGCCGGTGAAAAAGAAAAGGCGGCTGCCAGAGCCACCAGAACGTTTCTTGCCAGTGCGCGTAGTTTCGGGCAACTCATGCTCGGATTCCTTTCCGTGGAGTCGAAAAACACCCTGAGGAAGACGCTCGCCGCCCTGCATGAGGGCATTCAGGAGGACGCAACCTGTGGGAACACAGTCACTGACACCGGGATAGCAGTTTCCCGGATTCGTCAAGTACAATAGCGCGACGCGGCCCCCGCACCAAGTTCCCTCGTGACACTCCGTTCAGGCGCCAGCTTGCTCCCGTGGGCACTTTTCCCGATTCATTGGTATCAGGAGGCTATCATGTACCGCAAACCCGACTACACATCCGCGCGCAATCCGAAGGAGTTCTCATGGAGCGTGTCAGGTAGCTATCTCTCCTGCCTTGCGCTGTCCGGGGTACCGTTCCGCGATTTCTTTCTCAAACCAGAAGCCTGTATCGAGGCGTATCGCGTCGGACGGGAAAAGCAAAGGCAGCTGTTCGACCCGCACGACGTTTCCTTGCCCTCTCCCGCCACGCCGCCAGTAAGTTACGGCCACGCCAGCGCCCTGGGCGCGAGGTTGTTTTTCCCCGAAGGAGGCGAGGTCGCGGTCGAGCACTGCTTCGCGCACTCGCTGGCGGAAGCGATGGAAGCTCTCGCGCGGCCGGTCGATTTCGCCAGCAGAGGGATGGCCCCGTTCTATCTGGATTTCCGCGAACAGATGATGCGGGCGTTTCCCGGAGAATCGGTCGGCTTCTCCTTCGGAGTGGAAGGTCCCTGCACCACAGCCTACGAATTGCGGGGTGATGCCTTTTTCGTGGACGTGATGGAGGAACCGGCGAAAACAAAGGAGCTCCTGGGCCGGATCAACGACAGTATCCTCGCGTTCGAGCAGTTCCGCCTCGGCGTTACCGGCGCAATGGTGTTCAACGAAAGCGGCGCAAGCCTGTGCGACGACATCGCCGCAATGATTCCCCCACGGCTCTGGAATGAATTCGTCGTCCCGTTCTGGAGCGATCTCTTCTGCCGCCGCACGACAGGTGATGTTCATGCGCACGTGGAAGATCTGAAACCAGCTCACCTGCCCTTCCTGGAACAGATCGGGCTGTCTTACTACGACCCGTCCATCTCCCACCACCTGAACCCCCGTATCATCGCGGACCAGTGCCGCGTACCCTTTGGCTGGCGCCTCGGGGGAATCCATCTACCGGTGCTGGACGCGCAGGACGTGGAGGATTTCGTCTTTCAGTCGGCTGCGGACGGGGCCTCCAGAGTATTCACGATTCTGGAAGCAAATTCATGCAATGGGGAGAACATCCCGAAAATTCACGCGTTCATTCGCGCGGCGAAAGAAGTGAAGCGTCTCCTCGATGAGGGATGCCCCCGAAGAGCCCTCGCCGGTTACGTCAGCGAACGTGGCAGGAAAAGATTCTGGGATCACTGGCCGGCGTAAGCGCACACAGCGGGAGAGTCCTTGCGGACTCCCCCGCTGTCCTGCCCCTTGGGAGCATCCCGGCTCCGCACAGGCGGACTTTTCCGGAAGCCTATTTCTCTGAGGTCAGGCTCGCAAGCCTCTGGTTGATCGCATCCAGCGACCGCTGGAGAGCCGCCGCCTGCTGACGCAGTGCTTCCGCTTCGGCCTCTTCGGTCATCGGCGCGGGGACGGTTCCCGGAACGCCCTGCCACCACGCCCATCCGGGTATTCCTGTTGCCCAGTACCGATTGCGGAATCCCCGCCCGCGGCCACCGCCGCACCAGAAACCCGCTCCCGGGTTCATGTATCCCGGAACGCCGAATCCGGCGCAAAATCCCGCGCGCCGACCCGTCATCGGTCCCATTCCCATGGGACCAGTGCCATCTCCTGCTGGCATTGTTCTGCCTCCTTATCGCAAGTGTGTTGATATACATGCGCCCTTATGATGCTGACCATCACCCTGGGCGCGATTATGAACTAAACCCTCCACGGCGCGCCAACAGGCGCTGCGAAGGGCTGTCTCCACGCAAATCCGGGCGCAAAAAAGGCTCGATGGGACCACCGCTCGCGGAACCCCCGCCCACGGCATCCTCGGCCGCAACGAATGAGGCGATATCCCGCCGCAAAGGAGGTCGGCCGCACCGCGTATCCGCCCCGACCGGGACCAAGCGCAGTACACCGCCTTCCCATCGGCCTCATTCCCCGTACTCCTGGCATGTGGATCTCCTTCTCGTGGTGCAATCTCAATCGTCTGTGTTGTGCGAGACAAACCACACCCCAAGCGCGAGTAACGCCACAACGACAAGTCCGAGAAGAGACCACCCGCTTGCTTTTTCAGGTTTCTTCGATGGGCAGCTTGCCGCGAGGCGCTTCCTCCCCGTCATCGGGCCAGTCCCTTCCGGGGGCCCCTTTCCGTCACCCAGAGGCATTTTCCTTACCCATCCTTTCCGGTGCGTTATCCGTGCGCAGGTTCTCCCTGCTGGACGCGCTCCGCCACCAGTGCGCGTTCCAGAATTACCTTCCACAGTCCTTCCGCCGCTTCCCTCAGCGGGCGCGGGCACTCGCTGAGCAGGGTTCCCGAAGCAAGCAGCCCGGGGACCTCCTGAATGAACGGGACGGACCCTATATACTCCGCGCCCATGCGCGATACCGCGTTCCGAATCAACGCCTCTTCAGCGGGTGCAAGGTCAACCTTGTTGAGAACAACAAGCGCCGGAACACCCAGCCGATTCGTTACCGAAAGCAACCGCTCCATGTCGTGCCGCCCTGACGCCGACGGTTCAGTTACCAGCACCACCAGAGATGCTCCCGCCATCGCCGCCGTTGTCTGGCAGCCGATCCCCGGAGGGCCGTCAACCAGAATCACTGCCGCCACCCGCTCCTCTGCCAGCTTCTCCCCCGCCCGGCGCACCTGCGTCACCAGTTTGCCGGAATTCCCCTCCGCAATTCCCAGTTGAGCATGGACGAGAGGTCCGACCCCGGTTTCGCTCACAGACCACGTTCCGGAGACGTGCGGTTTCATAGTGATCGCATCGAGCGGGCACACCAGCGTGCACAGCGTGCATCCTTCGCACGCAAGCGGGTCCACCCGGAACTGGCCTTCAACCTGCACAAACGCATCAAACCTGCACGCCCTCGCGCACACACCGCAATTCTTGCACAACGGCTCGTTCACTACGGCCACATCCCGTCCAACGAACGGATGCTGCTCCCGCGTCTCGTGGGGGTACGCCAGCGGAAGGTTCGACGCGTCCACATCCGCGTCTACAAGCAGCGGCCTGTCTGCCATGCTGCCCCACAGAGCAGTAAGCGTTGTCTTTCCGGTACCGCCTTTCCCGCTTACCACCGTAATCTGCGGAGTCATGATCGCCCCCTCTCAGTGACGATCCGCTCGATATGCCTGAGAACCTCCGCAAATTGGCTTTTCATGTCCGGCAGAATTTCAACAAGCGTCTTTCCCACCGCGTACCCCGCTGCAATGCGTCGGTCAAACGGAATCTCCAGCAGAACGGGTATGGTCCGAACCCGACAAAAGTCGCGCACGGCGTTGTCGCCTATCGTTGAACGATTGATGATGACGCCGACCGGAACCCCGACATGCTGCGTCATCGTCACGGCCAGCTCCAGATCGTGCAGCCCGAACGGTGTTGGCTCAGTGACCAGAACGCACACATCGCTTGCCCTCACCGTTGTTACTACACGCCCCGTGACACCCGGCTCCGCGTCGAGAATCGTGTGAGGCGCATCGGGAAGCTCCTTCAACGTCTCATTCAGCACAGGGTGCGCGTGAGGAGCCTCAACCGCCATTCGGCCCTCCCGCGTGCGAATCCTGCCACTGTGGCCGTTCGAAACGATTCCCGCGTGCCGGTCTTCCTCTGTAATCGCGCGAGCCGGGCACACGAGTGAACAGACGCCGCATCCCATGCACAGGTCCTCGAATACGACGGCCTTCTTCGTCGCGTGTGCGATCACGATCGCGTGGTAGGCGCATTTTTCCATGCATTCACCGCACCACGTGCACATGTTCACATTGATCGAGGCTACTTTGCGATTGACCGGTTTGCGGTGTGAGATATTCGGGCGCAAAAACAGGTGCCCGTTAGGCGCTTCGGTGTCGCAATCCACGTAGGCGCTGTTCGGAGCTACCTGCGCCAGCGCAACCGCAACCGTGGTCTTGCCGGTTCCGCCTTTCCCGCTTGCAACGCTTACTATCATCTTCCGCGTCCGCCACCGGCCCCTCTGCCGCCGCCAGCACCACGGCCTCCACCGGCGCCTCTGCCGCCACCCCCGCCGATACCGCCGCCGCCGCCCATACCGCGTCCCATTCCTCCGCCAGTGCTGCCGCCCAACGGACGAGAGGGGAATACCGCGGCAGGCGGATTCAGGCCCGATTTCGCGGCGACAGTCGGCGACGTGATTTCGAACCGTTGCCCATCAATGAAAGCGGTCACCGATTCTCCCACCGTGTCGCCCTCTGCGCGGTACGCCTTGATGCCGAGCGTGGAGAGAGTGCGCGCGGCATTGGGCCCCAGGTTCCCCGTCAACACCACTTCGGCGCCCGCCTTCGCCAGCGCGCTTGCCGCCGCGATTCCCGCGCCACTTCCCGCTTCACTTGCTGCATTTTCAATGGCGTCGTAGTCGTCAGTGTCCGAGTCCACGATTACGAAATGAGTGCATCGTCCGAATCGCGGATCTACCGGCGAGTCGAGCTCCTGACCGGAACTGCTTACTGCGATCTTCATCGGTCTCACCTTTCGTCGTGTTGTGGAATCTAATGCTCGTGAGCGCACGCATCATCGGAACCCGCCCTGGGCAGCATTCCCGCTTCAAACGCGCTAATGGACTCCGCCACTGTTTGCTCCTCCGTAATATAGACCTCGATTCCCAGTTGTGTGCACAGGCCGATGGCACGCGCGCCCAGCCCGTTGCAGATGAGGACATTCACGCCTTCATCAAGCAACCATTCCGGGGGCAGTTTGTCCCCGCCGTTATGGGAACTCGCGTTTGGAACAACGGCGCATTGCTTCGTCTTTCCATCGACGAACGCATAGTACGGTGCATGCCCGAAATGGCCGGCAACGATACTTTTCAGGTCCTCGTTCGTGTCTACTGGAACCGCGATCTTCATGGCGTCCTTCCCTTTCTGTGAATAGTTTCCAACCAGAACGTTCCCGGGATATCAAACCCTCCAGCGTCCACCCCTCCGGTAACCTCGAGGTGCGCCCCGCCGCCCACATGCCGAACGGATCCATGCCCCGCATCGCGCAAACCCCCGGGAAAGCGGATTCGCAGCGGGAGTGGAAACAGGCGGCGGCGAACTCGCAACCGGGACCTCCGGCGGTTGGGCATCCTCCTCGCGTGCCTCCCATTTCGTTATTGCCCCGTGCTGACACGCTTCCGCGCACAGGCCGCACTCGGTGCACAACACGAAATTGATCTTCGGTTTACCCTCTCGGATTTCCAGTGCCCCCGGTGTCTTGCAGGCTTTCACGCAGGCAAAGCACCGTGTGCAAAGATCATAATTGATCGTATACATTCGCTGTTACCTCTTATTCGGAATCAGGCATCGGTTCAGGGGGCGTCTCGCCCCGGCCAAACTCACGTCCTCCCCGGAATCGCCGCCCGCATCCTCCGCCGCGGCCCCGTCCCCACACGTGCCCGCGCCGCCCGCAGAAAGGGACATTCTCCGCCATCCGGAACACCCCGCCTTCAATCCGGAGCGCTTTCCCGTTCACCAGCGCATCCGCCACCTTCTTCCGCGCGGAGGCGAGCACCCGTGCAAACGTGGGGCGCGATACCTCCATCTGCTCCGCGCCCGCCACCTGCTCCATCCCTTCCAGATCAGCCAGCCGCAACGCTTCCAGTTCTTCCACCGCCAGCGTCACCTCTTCCAGCGCCCGCAGCGGGATGCCCCGCGGTTTGAAGTAATCCGTGCACGGCATACATCGCACCTGCCGGGGATTCCGTGGTCTTGGCATACAGTGTGGTCTCCTGAGTTATGAGCATATGTTCATAATGAGGATACTCCAAGCAGGCTGAATTGTCAAGAGACGAAGGGCGGAATCAGGAACGCAGACTCATTCCGGAAGGAGCCGGCGCGAGCGTCAGATCCTCAGGCCGACCGAAACAAACACGAGCGGGAGAGGTGATGTCGCGTCATTCGCGAGCTCATGTTCCACCCCGGGTGGGATGTTCACGGACATATTCGGCTCAACATCGAACCACGTGTCGCCCAGCCGCATCCGTCCCTTTCCGCTCGCGAACACGTAAAACTCAGCGATCGGATGTTCGTGCGCCTCCATGGTCATCCCCGGGTCCAGCACGCCCCATCCCGGCGCATAGGCGAACACGCCCGGGCACACCTCATCCGGGCGTAACTCACCGAACAACGCCTGCGAATAGAT
>Ga0116178_10001353_pt1 | contig 20319 bp, 23 predicted proteins | sample AD_STIC12_MetaG_FD_89880 | JGI IMG/M metagenome (GOLD analysis project Ga0116178, IMG submission 89880) | Active sludge microbial communities of municipal wastewater-treating anaerobic digesters from USA - AD_STIC12_MetaG | ecosystem: Engineered > Bioreactor > Anaerobic > Digestate | place: USA... | reverse complement strand
CGCGACCTTCGGCTGGGAGCGCAACCATTTCGACCGTTTCATCCATCTCGCCTTCGGCCTCTGTTTCGCACCGCCGACCTGGGCCTGGCTCCGCCAGCGGTGGCCCGGGCTCGCGTCGAGCCAGGGCTTTGCGCTCGCGGTGGTGCTGGTCATGTGCACCAGCCTGGCCTACGAATGGCTGGAATGGGCCATTGCGCTCGCCCTCTCGCCGGAGGCCGCGGAGGCCTACAACGGCCAGCAGGGCGATCCATGGGATGCGCACGCCGACATGCTGTTGGCCACGCTCGGCGCATTGCTGGCCTGGCCGCTGGGACGCACCCGGTCCACGGGGGCAACGCCATGACCATCCGCATCGCGGTGCTCGCCTCCGGTCGCGGCAGCAACCTGGAGGCCATCCTGCAGGCGATCGCAACAGGCCAATTGGATGCCGAGGTGATCGGCGTCTTCTCCGACAAGCCCGAGGCACCTGCCCTCCAGCGCGTGCCGCCAGCTGCTCGCTGGTCGCGCGACGCGAAGGCATTCCCGGATCGCGCCTCGTTCGATGCCGCGCTGGCCGATGCCGTCGCGGCATCGCGGCCGGACTGGGTCGTCTGCGCGGGCTACATGCGCATCCTCGGCGAGGCCTTCGTGCAGCGGTTCCGGGGACGCCTGCTGAACATCCATCCGTCGCTGTTGCCGAAGTACAGGGGCCTGCAAACCCACGCGCGTGCACTGCAGGCCGGCGATGCCGAGCATGGCGCCAGCGTGCATTTCGTGGTCCCGGAACTCGATGCGGGCACCGTGATCATGCAGGCGGTGGTTCCCGTGCTGGCCGGCGATGCCCCCGACACGCTCGCGGCACGCGTCCTGCAGGTCGAACACCCCTTGCTGGTCGCGGCCTTGCAACTGGTGGCAGCGGGCCGCATGTCTGAACAGGATGGCGTTGCCTGGCTGGATGGTCAGCCCCTATTTACACCCCTGCGGCTACAGTTCGCCGCCCCATGAATGACGCTGGCCCGGTGCATGCCGGCCCCCAGCGCGACAGCGAAGACCCCATGAAGACTTCCCGCCTCGCCACCGTGTTCGCCACCTTGCTGCTCGCCACCGCCCCGGCGTGGGCGGTCAAGCCGTTCGCAGCGGAGTACGAAGCGAACATCAAGGGCACCCTGCAGGCCGATGCGCAGATGACCCTGTCCTCGGCCGGTGCGGACCGCTGGAACTACGTCCTGAGTGTGACCAGCCCGGTCGCGTCGGTGCGCCAGGCCACCGTGTTCGAGGATCGCGGCGGCGACTGGCGCCCGCTCTCCGGCACCGATACCACCCAGATGCTGATGAAGAAGTCGCAGAAGAACGCGACCTATGACTGGGGCGCGGGGGAGGCACGCTGGAACGGCGACGTGAAGGCCGATCGCGCCGGGCCGGTGAAGCTGCAGAGCGGCGACCTGGACGCGATGCTGCTCAACCTGGCCATCGTCCGCGACGTGGCCGCGGGCAAGCCGCTCAACTACCGCATGGTCGACAACGGCGTGATCCGCGCGCAGACCTACCAGAACCTGGGCAAGGAGACGGTCACGGTCGGCGGTCAGCCGCGCAGCGCCACCAAGGTCAGCCGCAGCACCGAGAACAAGCAGGTGATCGTGTGGGTGGTGGATGGCCTGCCGGTGCCGGCGCGGATCCTGCAGAAGAAGGACGGCAAGGACGAACTCGACCTGGTCCTGAAATCGGTGCGCTGAATCCCATCGCCCGCCACAAACGAAAAGCCCCGCGATGCGGGGCTTTTTTGTGCGCGCATGTGCCGGGCAATCAATCGATCCGGCGAATGCTCGCACCCAGTGCCGACAACTTCGCTTCGATGTTCTCGTAGCCGCGATCCAGGTGGTAGATGCGATCGATGACGGTGTCGCCATCGGCGACCAGCCCGGCCAGGATCAGCGAGGCCGACGCGCGCAGGTCGGTCGCCATCACCGGCGCGCCACTGAGCGCCTCGCTGCCGCGCACCACCGCGGTATGCCCATCCACGCGGATGTCCGCGCCCAGGCGGACCAGTTCGTTCACGTGCATGAAGCGATTCTCGAAGATCGTCTCGTTGATCACGCCAACGCCATCTGCCACGCAGTCCAGCGCCATGAACTGCGCCTGCATGTCGGTGGGGAATGCGGGGTGCGGGGCAGTGGTGAGGTTCACCGCGCGCGGCCGTTTGCCCTGCATGTCCAGGGTAATGCGGTCGCCGTCGATGCTGATGTCTGCGCCGGCCTCGCGCAGTTTGTCGAGCACCGCGTCCAGCGTGTCGGGGCGGGCATGGGTCGCGGTGACGCGGCCACCGGTCATCGCCGCAGCGACCAGGAATGTGCCGGTCTCGATGCGGTCGGCGATCACCGCGTGTTCGCAGCCCTGCAGCGCGTCCACGCCTTCGATCACGATCCGCGAGGTGCCCGCACCTTCGATCCTGGCGCCCATCGCGACCAGGCAATCGGCCAGGTCGACGATCTCCGGCTCCATCGCCGCGTTTTCCAGCACGGTGGTGCCTTCCGCAAGCGCGGCGGCCATCAGCACGTTCTCGGTCGCGCCCACGCTGACCAGTTCGAACACATGCCGCGCGCCTTTCAAACGACCATTGCTGCGCGCCTTGATGAAGCCATGGTCGACGCTGATCTCCGCACCCAGCGCCTGCAGGCCCTTGATGTGCAGGTCGACCGGGCGCGATCCGATGGCGCAGCCGCCGGGCAACGAGACCTCGGCATCGCCGAACTTCGCCAGCAACGGCCCCAGCACCAGCACCGAGGCGCGCATGGTCTTGACCAGCTCATAGGGCGCGATGTGGCTGTTGACGCTGCGCGGGTCGACGGTCATCGCATCGCCCTCGTGGACGATGCCGGCGCCCAGGCCAGCGAGCAGCTTGGCGGTGGTGAACACGTCGTGCAGGCGCGGCACGTTGGTGATCCGCACCGGCGCATCGGCCAGCAGGGTGGCGCAGAGGATCGGCAGTACGGCGTTCTTGGCGCCGGAAATGCGGACGTCGCCCTCGAGCCTGGCGCCACCGGTGACCACGATCTTCTGCATCAGGCGGCCGCCTCCGCCGGGGTGACGGTGCGCAGCTGCAACGCATGGATCTCGCCACCCATCTTCTCGCCCAGGGTGGCGTAGACCATGCGGTGACGGGCCAGCGGCAGCTTGCCGGCGAACGCCTCGCTCACCACGGTCGCCTCGAAGTGGACGCCGTCTTCGCCCTGCACCTCGGCGCGGGCGCCGGGCAGGCCGGCCTTTTCAAAGCCCGTCTCGATCATCTGGCGGATGCTGTCGGCGTTCATGGCGTATGCGGTGCGCTCAAGTAAACTGAACGACCGAGTTTAGCGGAATCCCTAGTGCCCCAGCCCGCCCACGCCAATGACTTCGATTTCGCCGCCAGCGGGCGTCGCGTGTTCGCGGTCGAGGCCGATGGCCTGGCGGCCGTCGCCGGGCGCATCGACGGGGCGTTTTCTGCCGCCTGCCGGGCGATCCTGGCCAGCCGCGGCCGGGTCGTCTGCTGCGGCATGGGCAAGTCCGGCCACGTGGCCCGCAAGATCGCGGCGACCCTGGCATCGACCGGCACCCCCGCGTTCTACGTGCACCCGGGCGAGGCCGCCCACGGCGACCTGGGCATGGTCACCGATGCCGACATCGTGCTGGCGCTGTCGTACTCCGGCGAAAGCGACGAGGTGCTGCTGCTGTTGCCGGCGCTCAAGCGCCAGGGTAACGCCGTCATCGCGATGACCGGCCGTGAGCAGTCCACCCTCGCCCGCGAAGCCGACATCCACCTGGACGTCAGCGTCCGCGCCGAAGCCTGCCCGCTGGCGCTGGCGCCCACCTCCAGCACCACCGCCTCGCTGGCGATGGGCGATGCGCTCGCCGTGGCCTTGCTGGAGGCGCGCGGCTTCACCGCCGACGATTTCGCCCGCTCGCATCCGGCCGGCGCACTGGGCCGGCGCCTGTTGCTGCACATCACCGACGTCATGCATGCCGGCGACGATGTCCCGAAGGTCGGCCCGGATGCCAGCGTCAGCGAGGCGCTGGTCGAGATGAGCCGCAAGCGCCTGGGCATGACCGCCGTCGTGGATGCCGACGACCGCCTGCTCGGCCTCTACACCGACGGCGACCTGCGCCGCAGCCTGGACGACGAACACGTCGACCTGCGCGGCACCCGCATCGACGCGGTGATGACCCGCGCGCCGCGCACCATCGACGCCGACGCCCTGGCGGTGGAGGCCGCGCAACTGATGGAAACCCACAAGATCAATGCCCTGCTCGTCGTCGACGGCGAGCACCGGGTGGTCGGCGCACTGAACATCCACGACCTGCTGCGCGCGCGGGTGGTGTGATGACGATGCCCGCCTACCCCGCCGACGTCCTCGAACGTGCGAAGAAGATCAGGCTGATCGGCTTCGATGTCGACGGCACCCTGACCGACGGTCGCCTGTTCTACGGCACGGACGGCCACGAGGCCAAGTCCTTCCAGGTGCTGGACGGCCTCGGTTTCACCCTACTGCGGCATGCCGGCATCGAGACGGCCCTGGTCACCGCGCGGATCAGCGAAGTCGTGGAACGCCGCGGCCGCGAATTGCAGGTCAAGCACATCCACACCCACGAGCGCAGCAAACTTGCCTGCATGCAGCGCATCGCGACGGACATGGGCATCGGCATGGACGAAGTGGCGTTCGTCGGCGACGACCTGCCGGACCTGGCCACGATGCGCAACGTCGGCCTCGCGATCGCCCCGGCGAATGCCCACCACTGGGTGCTGCCGGCCGCGCACTGGGTCACCCCGCGCCGCGGCGGCGAAGGCGCCGGACGCGATGCCTGCGACCTGCTGCTGCATGCGCAGGGCCATGTCGAGGGCATCCTGGCCCACGGGGAACATCCGTGACCCACAGCCCGATCAGCTGGCGCACCGGCCTGACCATCGCCTTGCTGCTGGGCGCGATCGCCAGTGGTTGGTCGGTCTGGCAGCAATCGCGACCGGTCGACGACGGCGTGCTCAAGACCCGTCCCGACTACGTGCTGCGCGACTTCGAGATCACCTCGCTGGACAAGCAGGGCAAGGAATCCTTCACCCTGCGCGGGCCGGTGCTGCAGCGCGATCCCGCCGACAAGACCATGGAACTGGACACACCGCTGTTCCTGGTCCCGGATCGGCAGAACCGGTACTGGCAGGTCAGCGCCAGGCACGGCGTGGTCCCGGCCGACGGCAGCCAGTTGCAGTTGCGTGGCCAGGTGCTGGCGACCAGCCCAGCCGATGCGCCGCCGGCCACCCGCATCGAGACCGAACAGCTCAACCTGTTCCCCGGCGAGAACCGGGCGACCTCGTCCGCCGCGGTCGCGATCACCCGCCCCGGCCTTACAATGAATGGCCATGGCATGCAGGCGGACTTCGACCGCCAGCAAATCTCCCTCCTGTCGCAGGTGCGTACCCGTTATGTCCCCCAGCGCTAAGTCCACCGCCACGCTGCTGTCCACCGCGGTCCTTCTCCTCGCCGCCGGCATTGCCGATGCGCGCACCTCCGACCGCAACAAGCCGATGGACATCGAGGCCGCCCACCAGGTCTGCGGCCTGGGCGCCAACGACAGCTGCACCTACACCGACGTGACCATGACCCAGGGCAGCCTGCGGATCCGTGCGGCCAAGGCGGTGATCCAGCAGGTCAACGGCGACATGAGCCGGGTCCAGATGAGCGGCGGGGTCACCCTCAGCCAGCAGCTCGACGACGGCACCGACTTCGATTCGAAGTCCTCCGCCGTGGACTACGACCTGCGCAATGAAACCGTGGTGTTCACCGGCAACGTGGCGATCACCCAGCAGCGCGGCACCCTCAACGGCGAACGCGTGGTCTACAACATGAAATCGGGCCAGGTCGAAAGCGGTGGCACCGGCAACGGCCGGGTCAAGATGCGCATCCTGCCGAAGAGCGCGCAAGGCGCGGCGGCCAAGGCGGAAGGCTGATGCTGGTTGCCGAGGGCCTGCGCAAGCGCTACCGCTCGCGTGAAGTGGTGCGCGACTTCGGGCTGACCCTCAACGCCGGCGAAGTGGTCGGCCTGCTCGGCCCCAACGGCGCGGGCAAGACCACCTGCTTCTACATGATCGTGGGCCTGGTCCCGGCCGATGCCGGCCGCATCGTGCTGGATGGCGTCGACATCACCGACCGCCCGATGTACGCCCGCGCGCAACTCGGCGTGGGCTACCTGCCGCAGGAACCCTCGGTGTTCCGCAAGCTCAGCGTGGCCGACAACATCCGCCTGGTGCTGGAACTGCGCCCGGACCTCGACGACGACGCTCGCGAAACCGAGCTGTCCGCCCTGCTCGACGAACTGCAGATCAACCATGTCGCCGACCAGGCCGGCGCCAGCCTGTCCGGCGGCGAGCGCCGGCGCGTGGAGATCGCCCGGGCCCTGGCCGGCAAGCCGCGCATGATCCTGCTCGACGAGCCGTTCGCCGGCGTCGACCCGATCTCGGTGCACGAGATCCAGCGCATCGTGCGGCACCTCAAGCAACGCGGCATCGGCGTGCTGATCACCGACCACAACGTGCGCGAGACCCTGGGCATCTGCGACCGCGCCTACATCCTCGCCGAGGGCGGCGTGCTGGCCCAGGGCTCGCCCGCCGAATTGCTGGCGAACCCGGATGTGCGGCGCGTGTACCTGGGCGACGCCTTCCGCCTGTGACTGCGGCGATGCACCGCCCGTGGCTGCCTCGCTAACGGTTTTTTACCCGCGTCTGGCGATATGCTGGGGACGATGAAGCCGCGCCTCTCCCCCGCGCTGCAACAGCACCTGGTCCTGACGCCGCAACTGCGGCAGGCGATCCGACTGCTGCAGCTGTCCACCGTCGAACTCGAAGCCGAAGTGGCCGAAGCCGTGGCCAGCAATCCGCTGCTGGACTGGGCGGAAGAGGGCGAGCCGACGCCGGGCGAAGGGCATGACGCGCGGGACGCCGATGCACCGCCGGAAACCCTCACCCTGGCCGCCGAGGCCGAAGACCACTGGGATCGCGATGCAGAACCGTGGCAGGAGCGCATCGGCCCCTCGTCGGATCGCGACGGCAACGACGAGATGGAGCATCCCGCGGTCGCCGAGAGCCTGCGGGACCACCTGCTGTGGCAGTTGCACCTGGGCCATTTCAGCCAGCGCGACACCAACATCGGCATCGCCCTGATCGATGCGATCGACGACGACGGCTACCTGCGCGAGGACCTCGAAGAACTGGCGCGCAGCCTGCGTCCCGACATCGACGCCGGCCTGGACGAATTCCTGCAGGTCCTGCACCGGATCCAGCAATTCGATCCGGTGGGGGTCGGTGCGCGCGACCTCGGCGAATGCCTGCGCCTGCAACTGCGCGCGCTGCCGGCCGACACCCCCGGCCGCGACGTCGCCATCCTGGTGACCGCCGGCCCGCTGCAGCGCCTGCCCAAGATCGGCATCGACGGCGTCTGCCAGGAACTGCGCTGCGATCGCGGCGAGGCGGAATCGGCGGTGCAGTTGCTGCGCAGCCTGGATCCGCGCCCCGGATCGCAGCACGGCGAACTCCCCGCCGGCACGTACGTCACCCCGGATTGCGTGATCTGGCGCCAGCAGGGCCTGTGGCGGGTCGCACTGGCCGCCGGGGCGATGCCACGGGTGGCGATCCAGCATGGCTACGAGCAGATGATCCGCCACGCCAGCAACACCGATGCCGATTACCTGCGCGGTCGCCTGCAGGAAGCTCGCTGGCTCCTGAAGGGACTGGAATCGCGCGCCGACACGCTGTTGCGGGTGGTCCGCTGCCTGGTCCGCGAGCAGGCCGCATTCCTCGAGTTCGGCGAACAGGCCCTGCACCCGCTGACCCTGCGCAGCATCGCCGCGGAACTTGGCCTGCACGAATCCACGGTGTCCCGGGCGATCGCGCGCAAGTACGTGCGCACGCCGCGCGGCACCATCCCGCTGCGCGATTTCTTCGCTTCGGGCATCGAGACCGAGGGCGGCGGCAGTGCGTCCAGCACCGCCATCCAGGACATGATCCGCAAGCTGGTGGCCGCGGAAGACCCGCGCAAGCCCTTGTCGGATGCCCGCCTCGCCGATACGTTGAAGGCGGACGGCGTGCCGGTGGCCCGGCGCACCGTGGCGAAATACCGCGAGGCCCTGCATATCCCGGCGTCGCACGAACGCGTGCGCATCGGCTGACGCCGCTGCGTCGCACCCACCGGCGGCATCGGTGCCGTCGGCCCACACGAGCAAGGAGGTCCAGATGCAGATCGAAACCCACGGCCAGCAGATCGAAGTCACCCCGGCGCTGCGCGACTACGTGGAGAACCGGTTCACCCGGCTCGGTCGGCACTTCGAGCACCCGTGCCAGATCCGCGTGCAACTGGGACTGGACAAGCCGCACCATCGCGCCGAGGCGACCGTCACCATGACCGGCCGCAGCCTCCACGCCGACGCCAACGGCGTGGACATGTACGCCGCCATCGACCTGCTGTCGGACAAGCTGGATCGCCTGCTGATGAAGCAGAAGGAAAAGATGGTGGACCACCACCGCGGCGAAGGCATCGCCCACAGCGACGTGCTGGGTTGAGCCAACCGCGATGAAGCAAGGGGAACAGGCCCGCCGGCGGGCGGTTATGCGATGGTGAACGCCGCGCGCATCACCGCCGCCGAGCTCTTCGGGAAACAGCAGGACCGGCTGGAACTGCGCTGGCTGGCGGGCCAGAAGGACGGCGCGCGACGGGTGCTGGAGGCGGTAGAGACCGTCGCCCGGCGTCCGTCGCTGGCCGGCTACCTCAACACGATCTACCCGAACCGGGTACAGATCCTCGGCACCGAGGAACTGGCCTGGCTCGACGGCCTGGACGCACGCCAGCGCTGGGAGACGATCCAGAAGATCATGGATGTCCGGCCGCTGGCGCTGGTGATCAGCAAGGCCCAGACCTGCCCCGAGGACCTGCGGATCGCCGCGGAGGAATCGGAGACACCGTTGTGGGTGTCCCCGCGCCGCGGCCATGAATTGCTCAACCACCTCCAGTACGTGCTCGCGCGCACGCTGGCGCCGCGCATCACCCTGCATGGCGTATTCATGGAGATCTACTCGATCGGCGTGCTGGTCACCGGCGAGTCCGGCTCCGGCAAGAGCGAACTGGCGCTTGAACTGATCACCCGCGGCCACCGCCTGGTCGCGGACGACGCGCCCGAATTCACCCAGATCGCGCCGGACGTGCTCGACGGCACCTGCCCCGACCTGCTGCAGGACATGCTGGAACTGCGCGGGCTGGGCGTGCTCAACATCCGCCAGATGTTCGGCGACACCGCGGTCAAGCGGAACAAGTACCTGCGCCTGATCGTGCACCTCAGCAAACCCTCGCTGGAGCCCAGCCCGACCGGGATGGAACGCCTCACCGGCGACCTCGGTACGCGCCGCGTCCTCGACCTCGACGTCCCCACCATCACCCTGCCGGTGATGGCCGGGCGCAACCTGGCCGTGCTCACCGAGGCCGCCACCCGCATGCACATCCTGCGCAGCAAGGGCGTGGATCCGGCGGCGGCCTTCATGGCCCGCCACAGCCACTTCCTGGAACGCGCGGAATGACGGCCGAAAACGCCCCGCCGCCTGCCACGCCCCCACTGGTCATCGTCAGCGGCATGTCCGGCTCCGGCAAGTCGGTCGCGCTGAAGACCTTCGAGGACCTGGGCTACTACTGCGTCGACAACCTGCCGGCGGAACTGCTGCCGGAATTCGTGCGTCGCCTGCAGGCCGGCCAGGCATCGCCCGACCGGATCGCGGTGGGCATCGATGCGCGCAGCCTGGGCGATCTCTCCGACGTGCCCGAAGCCCTCTCGCAGATCGGCGCGCAGGGCGTGGACACGCGCCTGCTGTTCTTCGACACCCGCGATGAAGTGCTGCTGCGACGCTACGCGGACACCCGCCGCCGGCATCCGCTCAGCCACCTCGGCCTGGTGCTGGCCGATGCGATCTCGCTGGAGCGGCAGGCGCTGAAGCCGCTGCGGCAGATCGCCGACCACGTGCTCGACACCAGCGAGCTCAACGTCCACCAGATGCGCCGGCACATCCTCACCGAATACGGCCTCAGTGGCACCGGCCTGTCCCTGCTGTTCGAGTCGTTCGCCTATCGTCGCGGCGTGCCGGCCGTCGCCGATTTCGTGTTCGATGCGCGGGTGCTGCCCAACCCGCATTGGGATGCGCGGCTGCGGCCGTTGTCGGGGCGCGATGGCGCAGTCGCCGACCACCTCGACGCCGATCCCGATGTCATCGCCTATGTCGCCCAGGTGCAGGGATTCCTGGACACCTGGCTGCCGAAACTGCGCTCGGAAACCCGCAGCTACGTGACCGTCGCCTTCGGCTGCACCGGCGGCCGCCATCGCTCGGTCTATCTCGCGGAGCGGCTGGCCCGGCACTGCCGCGAATCCGGTTGGGCGGAAGTGGCCGTGCACCACCGCGAACTGGATTGAGTTGGTTTTCCCTTCTCCCGCAGGCGGGCGAAGTTGCCGAAGGCGGATGCGGGTGGCGCCATATACGAAACCACCCTCGCCCCACCCCTCTGCTGCCAACGGGAGAGGGAGACAATCACGCTTCCGCGCCGTCATCCCCGTCTGTTAACTTGCGGTCATGGCCGTCGGCATCCTCCTCATCACCCACGAAGGCATCGGCAGCGCCCTGCTGGCGGTGACCACGCGCCTGCTGCGCAACCTGCCGCTGGCCTGCGAAGCGTTCGAGGTCCCGTTCGACGGCGATCCGGACGCATTGCTGCCGCAGGCCAGCGCCGCGCTGCGACGGGTCGATGGCGGGCACGGCGTGCTGGTATTGACCGACCTCTATGGCGCCACGCCCAGCAACCTGGCGGCGCGCTTGTCGCGGCTCGGCACACCGGTGCGGCGCGTGTCCGCACTCAGCCTGCCGATGCTGCTGCGGGTGATGAACTACGCCGACCTGGAACTGTCGGAACTGCCGGCCGTCGCCGCCGCCGGTTCCCGCAACGGAGTGATCCATGACGACGCCTGAGCCACGCCACGGAGGCGCCCGATGATCCGCCGCGAACTCCTCATCAGCAATCGGCTTGGCCTGCATGCGCGCGCCACCGCCAAGCTGGTGCAACTGCTGTCCACGTTCCGCGCGCAGGCCACCCTGGAAGCACGCGGCCGCGAGGTCAACGCCAAGAGCATCATGGGGGTGATGCTGCTCGCCGCCGGACCCGGCAGCACGGTGGTATTGCGGGTCGACGGCGAGGACGAACAGGCCGCCGCCGATGCCGCCGCCGCGCTGTTCGAGCGCCGCTTCGACGAGGACAGCTGATGCGCCACCTCCTGTCCGGCAATGCCGCGGCCCGCGGCAGCGCACTCGGACGGGCACGCGTGCGCCTGCCGCACGCCCTGGATGTCGAAGAAACCAGGATCACTGCCGCCGACGTCGACGCGGAACTCGAGCGCATCCACGAAGCGGTCGACATCGTCCGCGCCGAAATGCATACCCTGCGCCAGCGCCTGCATGGCGCGCTGGCGCATGAGGTCGGCGAGTTCGTCGACCTGCACGCGCTGCTGCTGGACGACCCCGAACTGCTGCAGGGCATCGACGCGCTGATCCGTACCGGGCTCTACTCCGCCGACTACGCGTTGCGCCTGCAACGGGATCGCATCGCGGCCGTGTTCGAAGGCATGGACGATGCCTACCTGCGCAGCCGCATCGACGACATCGACCAGGTGATGGGCCGCCTGCATGCCGCCCTGCACCGCCGCGAGGCCGACCTGCAGGGCGTGGCCGGCGAGATCCTGGTCACCGACAGCATCGCGCCCGCGGAGCTCGCGCAGTTGCAGGCGCAGGGCGTGGTCGGCGTGGTCACCGCCGGCGGTAGCCCGCTCTCGCACAGCGCGATCCTGGCGCGCAGCCTGCACCTGCCGTTGGTGGTCGGCGCCACCCAGGCCCTGCTCAAGGTCAACGACGGCGACGTGCTCGTCATCGATGGCGCCAGCGGACTGGTGGTGCTCGAGCCGAACGCCGCCGACCTGCGCGCGCACCACAAGCGGGTCATCGAATCCAAGCGCGAGCGCCGCGAACTCAACCGCCTGCGCCGCGAGCCCAGCCGCACGCTGGACGGCGTCGACATCAAGCTGTGGGCGAATGCCGAATCGCGCGACGACGTCGCCGAGGCCCATGCGCTCGGCGCCGCCGGCGTCGGCCTGTACCGCACCGAATTCCTGTTCATGGGCAGCAGCGAATTGCCGGACGAGGAGACCCAGTTCCGTGCGTATCGCGATGCCGTCATCGGCATGACCGGACGCACCGTCACCATCCGCACGCTCGACCTGGGCGCGGACAAGGCGGACAAGACCGGACTGGCCCTGCGCGACGAACCCAATCCCGCCCTGGGCCTGCGCGGCGTGCGCCTGTCGCTGGCGCGCGAAGGCTTGCTTCGCACGCAGTTGCGGGCGATGGCGCGCGCCTCCGGCTACGGCCCCTTGCGCGCGCTGGTGCCGATGGTCAGCGGGTATGAAGAGATGCGCACGGTCCGCCGCGCGCTGGATGCGGTGTTGCTCGAATTGCGCAGCGAAGGCTTCGAGGTCGCCGACCACGTGCCGCTGGGCGCGATGATCGAAGTACCGTCGGCGGCGATCTCGCTGCCGGACTTCATCGGCCTGTGCGATTTCCTGTCGATCGGCACCAACGACCTCGTGCAGTACCTGCTGGCCGCCGATCGCACCAATGAGGCGCTGGGCGAACTGTATTCGCCGCTGCACCCGGCGGTGCTGCGGGTGCTCCGCGACGTGATCCGCATCGCCAACCGGCGCGGCAAGCCGGTGGCGGTGTGCGGCGAGATCGCCGGCGACCCGATGTTCACCCCATTGCTGCTCGCGCTCGGCATCGGCGAACTCAGCCTGCATCCGGCGACGATGCTGGAAGTACGTCGCGCGGTGCGCGGCTGCGACCTGTCGGCCCTGCGCGCGGCCGCGCCAGCCCTGTTCCGCGCACGCGAGCGCGCCGGCATCGAGGCCTGGCTGAAGGCGCACGGCGCACGCTGATCGCGGCATCGGTTAACGGGGCCAGCGTGAAGTTTTTCGACCGGGGACATCCGGTCATGAGGGTCTGCATCGGCGAAACATCCACCCTGGCCCTTTCACCGGTGCTGGCCGGCCGTCATCCCCGCGGGCGATAATGCGCGGACCATGAACACCTGATCCTGTCGCGCACTTCGCGTCGCGACCCCGCCCATCGCTCCTTGAAGCCGGGAAGCCGCAATGGCCGAAGCCGTCCGCCACGACAAGACCGCGCGCCAGCTGCGTCTGCTTTCGGACGCGCTGGACAGCGGTCGGCTGGGGCCGGTGCGGCGGCTGGTCAATACCTTGTCGCCCGCGGAGATCGGCAACCTGCTGGAGTCGCTGCCGCCGGGCAAGCGTACCGTGGTCTGGGGCCTGGTCGATGCCGAGGACGATGGCGAGGTGCTGGTCCACGTCGGCGACGAGGTGCGTGAAAGCCTGATCGCGGACATGGATCCGGACGAGCTGGTCGCGGCGGTCGAGGACCTCGACATCGACGACCTCGCGGACCTGGTCGAAGACCTGCCGGACACGGTGATCGACGAAGTCCTGAAGTCGATGGACCGCGAGAACCGCGAGCGCCTGGAACAGGTGCTGTCCTACGACGAGGACAGCGCCGGCCGCCTGATGAATCCGGACGTGGTGACGGTGCGCGCCGACACCACCATCGACGTGGTCCTGCGCTACCTGCGCCTGCGCGGCGAACTGCCCGAGCACACCGACCATATCTACGTGGTCAGCAAGCGCCACCAGTACCTCGGCCGGATCGCGCTGCAGGCGCTGCTCACGCATGAGCCCGGCACGCCGATCAACCAGTTGCTGGACGACGAACAGCCGGCGATCGGCGTGGATGAAACCTCGGACGAAGTCGCACGCCAGTTCTCCGACCACGACTGGATCTCGGCGCCGGTGGTCGACGACAACAACATCCTGCTCGGCCGCATCACCATCGATGACGTGGTCGACATCATCCGCGAACAGGCCGAGCACCAGGCGCTGGGCGCCGCCGGCCTGGACGAGGACGAGGACCTGTTCTCGCCGGTGCACCGCGCGTTCCGCAACCGCCTGATCTGGCTGGGCGTGAACCTGTGCACCGCGTTCCTGGCGGCGTCGGTGGTGGGACGTTTCTCCGGTTCGATCGAACAACTCGCCGCGCTGGCGGTATTGATGCCGATCGTCGCCGGGATGGGCGGCAACGCCGGCACCCAGGTGCTGGCCCTGATGATCCGCGGCCTCGCGCTGGGGCAGATCGGCGCGTCCAACGTGCCCACCCTGGTGTGGAAGGAAGTCCGGGTGGCGATGATCAACGGGCTGGTGCTCGGCACCGTGCTCGGTATCGTGGTGCTGGCGTGGTTCCGCAACCCGGCGCTGGCCGCGGTGATCGCCACCGCGTTGACGCTCAACCTGTGCTTTGCCGCGCTCGGCGGCGTGTTCGTGCCGGTCACGCTCAAGCGATTGGGCTTCGACCCGGCGCTGGCCGGCGGCGTGATCCTGACCACGATCACCGACGTGATGGGCTTCCTGACCTTCCTTGGCCTGGCCACGTTGGTGCTGTTGCGCTGACCTGGTGCCGGTGCGCTAATGACCGCCACCCGGCCCGGAGTGACGCAATGCGCCTGCCATCGCCCAGATTCGCGACACGTGTACTCGCCATCGCCGTCCTGCTGCTTGGCGGCTGCGTGAGCGCGCCGATGCGCAACACCGGCAGTTTCGTCGACCGCGACGTCGACATCGCCGGCATCACCCATCGCTATCAGGTGTTCGTGCCGGCATCCGCCGCCGGCGGACGCAGGCCACCGGTCATCGTGTTCCTGCATGGCTCGGGCGAGCGCGGCAACGATGGCATCAAGCAGACAGAGGTCGGCATCGGGCCGTACATCCGCGCGCACCTGACCGACTTCCCCGCCATCGTGGTGTTTCCGCAGGCACCGGACGAGACCGAGTGGGGCGGCAACGCGGACCTGGTCTTCGCCACCCTCGATGCCGCCACCCTTGAGTTCCATGGCGATCCGGATCGCACCTACCTCACCGGCCTGTCGATGGGCGGCTATGGCACGTGGGAACTGGCCATGCGCGCACCGGCGCGCTTCGCGGCACTGGCCCCGGTATGCGGCGGCGTGGTGCATCCGCGGCGGCCGTCGATGGGCGTGAGCGGGCTTGCGGGCGTGGGCGATCCGTATGCCGCGGTTGCCGCGCGCCTCAAGGACACGCCGACCTGGCAATTCCACGGCGCGCTGGACGATGTCGTGTCGCCCGACTTTTCACGACGCATGGATGCCGCCCTGAAGGCCGCCGGCGCACGCGATGCGCGCCTGACCATCTTCCCCGACGCCAACCACAACAGTTGGGATGCGGCTTACTCGCAAATGCCGGAACTCTGGACTTGGTTGTTTGCGCAGCGGCGCACGCAGCGATGATGGGTTGGCTGCAGCGTATTGCCTTGACCATGCTGATGTTGGCCGCTTGGCCCGCATGTGCACAGGTCGAGATCCGCACCACCGCCGTGGAGCGCGTCGACTTCCAGAAGCAGGTGCTCGGCGCGCAGCACCGCGACACGGTCGCGCGAGCCGTGCGCGCAACCAAGCGTGGCGAGCGGGAAGAGGCGCTCGAGATAGTGCGTCCCGTGCTGGCCTACTGCGATGCGTTGCTGGGCACGGGACGTGCATTGGTCAGCGTGTCCACCGAAGCCGAGTACCGCGAGCACGTGGCGACCGCGGGGAACGGAGACCCGGTCGACTGGGTCGACATGGCTTGCCCCGACGCCTATCAGGTGCATGCCTTCGTCGCGGTCGAGGAGAAGCGCTTCGACGATGCGTTGGCAATGCTCGAAAAGACCATCCGGTTGGCGCCCTACTGGTCGGAGCCACTCACGGAGCACGGTTTCGTGCTGAACCAGTTGGGGAGGCCCGCGGACGGGCTGGCCAGCTATCGGTCGGCGCTCGTGTTGTCTCGCAAGCATGAGGCAAACAAACGCGCCATCGCGCTGGCGTTGCGCGGGATCGGCTACAGCCAGGTCGAATTGGGCGACCTCGACGGCGCCGAGCAGTCGTACAAGGAATCGCTGGAGGTCGAGCCCGGCAATACACTCGCGCAGAGGGAACTCGACTACATCCGCCAGCAACGCGAGAAGACGCCGGCCGCGAAGCCCTAGTCGGACAGCAGCGCCTCCAGCACCGCCATCCGCACTGCCACGCCGTTGGCGACCTGCCGCAACACCCGCGACTGCGGGCCGTCGGCGACCTCATCGCTGATCTCCACGCCGCGGTTCATCGGACCCGGGTGCATGACGATGGCGTCGTCGGCCGCCCGGCGCAGGCGCGTGGAGGTCAGGCCGAAGTCGCGGTGGTAGTCGTCCAGCGAGGCGACCAGGCCCTCGACCATGCGTTCGCGCTGCAGGCGCAGGGTCATCACCGCATCCACGCCATCGAGCATGGCATCGACATCGTCGCCCACCATGCAACCCTGCAGGGTGTCGTCGTCCGGCAGCAACGCGGCCGGGCCGCACACGCGGATCTCGCCGCAGCCCAGCGTGCGCAACGCATGCAGGTCGCTGCGCGCCACCCGCGAGTGGCGGACATCGCCGACCACCAGCACCTTGAGCCGCGAGAAGTCGTCGCCCTTCGCCTGCCGCAGGGTCAGCATGTCGAGCAGGCCCTGGGTGGGATGGTTGCTGCGGCCGTCGCCTGCATTCAGCAGCACCGTGCCGGGATTGGCCGCGGCCGCGAGCTCGGCCACCGCCCCGTCGCGCTTGTGGCGCACGACGAATGCCTGCACGCCCATCGCCTCGAGCGTCTTCAAGGTGTCGATGTCGGCCTCACCCTTGGTCGTGGACGAGGTGGAGGCGTCGAAGTTGAGCAGGTCGGCACCCAGCCGCTGCGCCGCCAGCGAGAAACTCGAACGGGTGCGGGTGGACGGCTCGAAGAACAGGGTGCAGACCGCCTTGCCGGCCAGCGCATGGCGCGCCCCGGTGCCACCGTACGCATGCGCCGTCAGCCCCTGCGCGCGGCGCAGCAAGGTCTCCAGTTGCGTTCGCGACAGGCCCTGCAGGCTCAACAGGTGGCGCAGGCGGCCATCGACATCGGTTTGCGGATCCATGGGGCCTCGCGTGGTCGTGTTCATCGGGACATGCTCACCAGGGATGTGCTCATCGGGTCATGCCACCGCCACCGCATCCTGCGGCGCGGCCAGCCAGCGCTCGACGATGATCGCCGCCGCCATCGCATCCAGGGCATCGGCATCGCGGCGGCGCTTGCGCCCCCCGGCGCGCGCATCGGCGAAGCGTTGCGCAGCCTCGATCGAACTGTTGCGCTCGTCGATCATCACCACCGGCAGGCGGGTGCGCTCCCGCAGGTCGCGGGCGAAGGCGCGGGCGGCCTTGCGGATCGGCTGGTCGCCGCCGTCCAGGGTCATGGGGTCGCCGACCACCACGCCATCCGGTCGCCACTCGCGGACCAGCTGGTCGATGCGTGGCCAGTCCGGGGCGCCGTCGCGCACATCGACCACGGCGACGGGACGCGCGCCGCTGCCGAAGGCGCTGCCGATCGCCACGCCGATCCGCCGTGCGCCCACGTCGAACCCGAGCACGGTGCCGTCGGGCCGGATCGCGGGCCCGCCGTCGCCGGACGCGCTCACGCGTGACCGCTGTGGCCAGCCACGTTGACCAGGTCCACGCCAATGCTGCCAGCCGCGGCCTGCCAACGTTGAGGCAGTGGCAGATCGAACAGGACGTCGCGGCGGGTCGGCACCATCAGCCAGCTGTCGTCGACCAGCTCCTGCTCCAGTTGACCGGCACCCCAGCCCGCGCAACCCAGTGCGACCACGGCCTGCCCCGGGCCTTCGCCCCGCGCCAATGCCTCGAGTACGTCGCGCGAGGTGGTCAGGAACAGCCCATCGCCAACCGCCAGGGTCGAATCCCATTCGCGATCGCCGTCGTGCAGGACGAAGCCACGCTCCGGATGCACCGGCCCGCCGGCCAGGACGATCTGCGATTGCAGGGATTCGCTGTCGCTGCTGATGCCCATCTGCTGCAGCACCTCGCCGAGGGTGTATTCGGAAGGGCGGTTGACCACCACGCCCATCGCGCCGTCGCCGTCGTGCTGGCAGATCAGGGTCACGCTGCGCTCGAACTGGGAGTCCTGCAGGGACGGCAGCGCGATCAGCAAGTTGTTGCCGAAGCTATGGCCGTGTTCATGCATGCCGGCATTGTAGCGTGGCGACCCGCCACGCCACAGCAAGGCGGCACCCCTGCCCTCAACGAAGTTCGGCGATCTCCACGCCGTCCAGGCCCTGCGCCAGGGTGCGGGCATCGCCACCCTGCGCCAGCTTGATGCGCAGGCGCACTTCGTTGGAGGAGTCGGCGAAGCGCAATGCGTCCTCATAGCTGATCTCGCCGGCCTGGTAGAGCTCGAACAGGCTCTGGTCGAAGGTCTTCATGCCCAGTTGGACCGACTCCTTCATCACGTCCTTGAGCTTGTGGATCTCGCCGTCGCGGATGTAGTCCTGGACCAGCGGCGTGCCCAGCAGGATCTCCATCGCAACGCGCCGGCCCTTGCCGTCGGGGGTCGGGATCAGCTGCTGCGCGACCACGCCCTTGAGGTTCAGCGACATGTCCATCAGCAACTGGTTGCGGCGGTCTTCCGGGAAGAAGTTGATGATGCGGTCCATCGCCTGGTTGGCGTTGTTCGCATGCAGGGTGCACAGCACCAGGTGGCCGGTTTCCGCGAAGGCGATGGCATGGTCCATGCCCTCGCGGGTGCGCACCTCGCCGATCATGATCACGTCGGGTGCCTGGCGCAGGGTGTTCTTCAGCGCGTTTTCCCAACTGTCGGTATCGATGCCGACCTCGCGCTGGGTGATGATGCATCCGTCGTGCTTGTGCACGAACTCGATCGGATCCTCGATCGTGATGATGTGCCCGGTCGAGTTGTGGTTGCGGTAGCCGATCATCGCGGCCAGCGACGTCGACTTGCCGGTGCCGGTGGCGCCCACGAAGATGATCAGGCCGCGCTTGGTCATCGCCAGCGTCTTGATGATCGGCGGCAGGTTGAGTTCTTCCACCGTGGGGATGCGCGTCTCGATCCGGCGCAGCACCATGCCCACCTGGTTGCGCTGGTAGAAGCAACTGACGCGGAAGCGGCCCACGCCGGACACGCCGATCGCGAAGTTGCACTCGTGGGTCTTCTCGAATTCCTCGCGCTGCTGCGGCGTCATCACGTTCAGCACCAGGTCGCGCGACTGCTGCGGGGTCAGCGGCGCCTGGGTGATCGGGCTGAGCTTGCCGTGGACCTTCATCGACGGCGGCATGCCGGCGGTGATGAACAGGTCCGACGCCTTCTGGTGCGCCATCAGCTTGAGGAACGAGGTGAAATCGATGCTGCTCATGCCAGTGGCTCCGGTTCGGGGTCCCGCCTGTCCTGTCGCACGGCGCCGTTCGTCATTCGAACAGGCGCTTGTCCTTCGCGTATTCCTTCGCCTGCTGGCGACTCACCATGCCGCGCTTCACCAGGTCCTGCAGGTGCTGGTCCAGGGTCATCATGCCCACGTTCTGGCCGGTCTGGATCGCCGAATACATCTGCGCCACCTTGTCCTCGCGGATCAGGTTGCGGATGGCCGGCGTGCCCACCATGATTTCCCAGGCTGCGGTGCGGCCGCCACCGGTCTTCTTCAGCAGCGCCTGCGAGATCACCGCGCGCAGCGATTCCGAGAGCATCGAGCGGACCATCGGCTTCTCGCCGGCGGGGAACACGTCGATGATGCGGTCGATGGTCTTGGCCGCGCTGGAGGTATGCAGGGTGCCGAACACCAGATGGCCGGTTTCCGCCGCGGTCAATGCCAGGCGGATGGTCTCCAGGTCGCGCATTTCGCCGACGAGGATGTAGTCGGGGTCTTCGCGCAACGCCGAGCGCAGCGCCTCGCTGAAGCCGTGGGTGTCGCGGTGGACCTCGCGCTGGTTGATCAGGCACTTCTGCGAGGTATGCACGAACTCGATCGGATCCTCGACCGAGAGGATGTGCGCGTATTCGTTCTTGTTGACGTGGTCGAGCATCGCCGCGAGCGTGGTCGACTTGCCGGAACCGGTGGGACCGGTGACCAGGATCAGGCCCTGCGGCTGGTCGATCAATTCCTTGAAGATGCGCGGGCAACCCAGGTCCTCGAGCGTCAGCACTTCCGAGGGAATGGTGCGGAACACCGCGCCGGCGCCGCGGTTCTGGTTGAACGCGTTGACGCGGAAGCGCGCCAGCCCGGGGATCTCGAACGAGAAGTCGACCTCGAGGAATTCCTCGTAATCGCGGCGCT
>Ga0116178_10001350_pt1 | contig 20348 bp, 21 predicted proteins | sample AD_STIC12_MetaG_FD_89880 | JGI IMG/M metagenome (GOLD analysis project Ga0116178, IMG submission 89880) | Active sludge microbial communities of municipal wastewater-treating anaerobic digesters from USA - AD_STIC12_MetaG | ecosystem: Engineered > Bioreactor > Anaerobic > Digestate | place: USA... | reverse complement strand
CCGCGCCGAAGCCAACCTGGTAGGCATACTGACCATCAGCCCCCGGCACAATGGTCATGTTGTCGTCGAGCCATATATAATCGCCGTTTGGCAGTTGATAACGGAACTCAGTATAGTAAGTAAACCGCTTGCCGGAATTCTGCCTGATCAGCTGGTCGATCTCACCGCCAATGCGCTGCAGATCTTCGGGGTGAATGCGGGTCATAAAATCAGAATACGGAGTCGCCAGTATCTCTTCGCGGGTCAGGCCAAGCGACTGAGCAAAACCACGGCTGACATAGTCAAAACGGTTGGCCCGGTAATCGACGCGGTACATCGCATGCGGTGATTCTTCGAGAACTTCCATGAACCAGCGCTCACTTTCGCTGACATCTGGGGTTTCACGGTGCTGAGCAGAAACGTCATGAAAAACACCGACCAGCGTTTTTTTCGGGGTTGCTGCTGCATCATCCTCAAGTCTGGCCGACCATAAAAGGCGCTTAACCGAACCGGATGGAGTATGAAAAGCAACAACCTTGTCGATGATTTCAGAAAGCTTTTCCTGCACCATTGTAAGAAACATTATTACATGCCACTGATCACCCTGCGAAAACAAACCGTAAAACTCTTCAAAAGACATCCGGCTGATCGAAGGCCGGCCGATCATCGGCCCGAAATTACGATCAAAGGTGAATATCCTGGTTTCAAGATCGTAGCGGAACTGGCTGAACGGCAGGAATTCCCGCAGGAATTCAGCCGATGGTGTGGTTAAATAATCGTTGTCCCGTATTTCGTCAATCACACGTTCTTTCCTCTGTTTTTTATCGATTTTATAAGGCTAAAGTCCAAAACAATAATGAAGGAATTCTGGGGTTGGCGGGGGCAGAAAGCTGGGTTCCCGGTTTTCTTTTTTCACACGTATCTTCCTCGATCTTTTTTGTTTATGGAATAATTCTACATATTTGTCAGATTTCCGCAACCCTTACCGTTCGCAGAACCTGCTAAAGAAGCCGGCGGGCTGAACATGTCGCGTCACGCACCACCCCTGATTTAATCGCAGCCGGTCAGGCGGCAGCCGGCGCAATACTACAGCAATAGCGGCCCAGGTAAAAATGTACCGCCGGATCATCTGCCATTTTTGGCTTTTTAAAGGACATTCTGCGCAAAGGGCCTGGTGGCAAAAATTTTGCCGGGCAATAATAATTTGCGATTACAGCAAAGGTAAAAATCACTATTGATGCTTGTCTAAAACTTTTTTTAAAAAATATTTAAAAAAACCTTGACACTTTGCAGCAAATTGACGATAATAATTTTGCAACGCAGCAATAAGTTAAAACAAAACGATCGCAAAGTCCTAAATTTTTAATCTGAAAACAGGAGTTTTTAAAATGAACAAATGGATGGAATTTTCAAACGAATACACTCAGCTCATGAAAGACAATTTCCAGGTCATGAACAAATTCTGGCGCGCCAGCATGGAACAGACCTCTGGTTACACCAAGAAGAACATGGAACTTTTCTTCGACCACATGACCCGCAATGTCGAATTCATGCACGAAATGTACAACAACACCGCCGCTTCGAACGAAGAACTCAAAACCCTCTATCGCGAAAATATTGAAAAATTCAATACCCGCTTCCAGAAGGTCTATGAAGAAACCATCAAGGCCATGACTCCGAAGCACATGACCGCTGAAAAGTAATCTCTGCAGCAAACCCGGGGCCGTTCTGAACACGGCCAGCCCGTCAGGACGGCCCCGGTTGCAGACTTTGCAAAGCAGCAAAGCCGCGCCGCAATTTTCCCCTGATCTGGGGCCTGAAACTGAAACGTGAAAAAGCAGGCCCGTCGCAAGTGAGAAATTTCACAATCAATATTGATCGCGAACAGGGCTGACCGCCGGACATTGATCGAGCGCAAAGCAAAGTTGATCGCAAGCAGGGCGGTTCTGAGAAAAATTGCGGTGGCACAGGGCGACAAAGTGGGCGGAAACGTAGAAATTACAGGCAATTGCAGGATGAACGACGGAAGGGGCCAGAAACAACAGCAGACGGCCCGCAGGCGCAGGTGCCGCAGTTTTTATCGCGGCAATGCAGAAACAAGAATTTAATCGAAACGACGTAAAACAACCGCCGCAAGGCGGCCAGACAGGAGAAACACAATGAAACGAATGACAGGTAAAGTAGCTCTCATCACTGGTGGTGCCGCAGGTATCGGTCTCAAGGCCGCAACTATTTTTGCCGAAGAAGGCGCAACCGTTTATGCTCTCGATATCAGCGACAAGGCTCTCGCAGGTCTGGCCGACGTTAAACTTTCGCCCGAAGCCACCGGCAAAATCATCGGCAAGAAGGTCGATGTATCGAGCCACGCCGACGTTAACAAAGTCGTCGACGAAATTCACGCCGCCGAAGGCAAAATCGACTGTCTCGTCAACAACGCCGGCATCACTGCTGACGCTACCCTGATGAAGATGACCGAAGAACAGTTCGACCGCGTTATCAAAGTTAACCTCAAAGGCGTATTTCTGATGGCTCAGGCCTGTGCCGCCAAGATGACCGCAGCCGGCAAAGGCTCGATCGTCAATACTTCCTCAATCGTCGGCGTTCAGGGCAACTTTGGCCAGACCAACTACTCGGCTGCCAAAGCCGGCGTCATCGGCATGACCTACACCTGGTCACGCGAACTCGGCCGCAAGGGCGTGCGTGTTAATGCCGTCGCTCCCGGTTACACCTGGACCGAAATGCTCGCCACCGTTCCCGAAAAGGTTATCAAGATGCTCGAAGAAAAGACCCCGATGCAGCGCCTTGGCCAGCCCGAAGAAGTTGCCAAGCTGTATCTGTTCCTGGCAAGCGACGAAAGCTCATACATCACCGGTCAGGTTATCGGCGTCGACGGCGGCCTGAAACTCTGATAAACTAGCCTAGAAAGGTCGGAAGCAAATGATAGCAAACATGGACACCATCGCTCAGCAACTCGATGCGATCAGCGAGCATTACCTGCGTCAGACCGCAGGCGAGCTCGATACGTATCCGCGCGGCGTCACCCCCAGAGAAGAAGTCTGGCGCGCCGGCAATGTTTCGCTGCTGCGCTTCGAAAGCCCCGAAGGCGTCGAAGGCCAGCCGATTCTGATTGTTCCGTCACTGATCAACCGCTGGTATGTTCTCGACATCACCGAAGAAGTCAGCTTCATTCGCGAATTTGCCCAGAAACGCCCGGTTTATCTGATCGACTGGGGGTACCCCGGTGCCGAAGTCGGCCATCTGCCGCTCAGCCACTATTATCACCGCTCGATCAGACGTGCTGTGCGCTTCATGTGTCGCGAACACGGCTGTGACAAGGTTGACATGCTCGGTTACTGCATCGGTGGCACCATGGCATACGCTTTCAGCTGCCTCGAACCCGACATGGTCGATCATCTCGTGCTTCTGACCGCTCCGATCGACTTCAAGGATTCGGGTATCTTCGGCACTTACGCCGACCATTTCCCGACTGAAGAATTCAAGCAGAGCATGGATTTCATGCCCGGCTGGCTGCTCGCCTTCTCTTTCAATTTCGTGCAGCCGATGGGAACCTGGCAGAAAACAAAGATGTTCAAAGACAAATTCGAAAGCAAAGGTTTCATGAAGCTTTACAATGCCATGGAACGCTGGATCGCCGATCCGGTAAGTTACCCCGGCAAAGCTTATTACCACATGCTTACCGAACTCTATAAAGAAAACCTGCTGACCCAGGGCAAACTGACGACCGCCGAAGGCCTGCTCGTAGATCCGGCCGCGCGCCGTTCTAAAGCCCTGATTCTCAATGCCGGCAAAGACCATATTGCGCCGCTGAACACCACGCAGCTGCCGCAGAGCGATAAAGCGCCGGTCAAGCAGGTAACGATTCCCTCAGGCCACATCGGCATAACCACCGGGCGCAACAGCAAAGATGCCAGCAAAAGCGCGCTCGAATTCATAATGAACTAAGGAGACTGCAACAATGTTTACCATGGGCGAAGATATGATGAAACAATGGGCTGAAAACTGGGAAAAGCTGATGGGCGACCAGCTCGAAAAGCTTGTAACCAACGAAAAATTCATCAGTGAAATGTCAAAATCGATTGCCGCCACCATGACCGGCAAAGCGGTTTATTCAAAAATGCTCGACGAGCAGATGGCAGCGATGAACCTGCCCTCACGCACCGACATCGTTAAAATCATGCAGAAGCTCACCGACATCGAAGAACGCCTCGTCGACCTCACCGAGAAGTTCGAAGATTACGTCGATGCCAACGAAAGCAGACCGGCAGCCGCCGCTGCAGCCGGTGCCGCTCCTGAAGCCAAAGGCAAAAAACACAAAAAATAGTTCTCTGCTGGACTAAAGCGCCTGTCGGTTTTAAAATCGTCATACAGGCAGAACCTGGATAAAATTTTAAAACCGACAGGAAAGAGAGAACTATGGCCAAAGCAAAAGAGCTCAAAGAGATGCCCGAAGAATACCGCGAGATCGTATCGCGCTCTGTTCTCAAAAGCTATACCGAAGCTGACCGCCGTCGACTCGGCATGGAACCGACCCGCAAGACCCCGGTTTTCCGACAGGCATCCTGGACCCTCTATCGCTGCGGCGATGACTTTAAATCCGATTACAACCCGGTAGTCGTGGTGCCGTCGCTGATCAACCGCAACTACATCATGGACCTGCTGCCGACCCACTCGCTGATCGAACAGCTGAAAGTCTCCGGGCTCGACGTTTTTCTCATCGACTGGGGCGACCCCGACGCCGGAATGGGCCAGTGCGGCTTCGACCACTACGTCAGTGTCTGGGTGCGCCGCGCCATTCGTCAGGTTAAACGCCTGACCGGTTGCAAAAAGGTTCAACTGGCCGGCCAGTGCATCGGCGGCATGATGGCAACGATGTATGCCGCTCACCCGGAACTGCGCAAAGACCTCAGCAGCCTGTTTCTGCTGACAGCGCCGATCGATCTCGCCGACTCGGGCCTTCTCGCCACCTGGACCGGCACCGAAGGCTTCGATGTCGAAAAGATGACCGCCGCCTATCAGGGTCTCGTGCCCGCCAAGTTCTTTCACGCATCGTTTCCGCTGCTCGACCCGAAAAAGCAGCTGAGCAAATACCGCGGTCTGCTCGAAAACTTCGAAATGCCGGGCTTCAAACAGATCTGGGAAGCCCTGGACATCTGGGGCAGCGACAACGTCGACTTCACCAGACAGGCTTTCATCGAGCTGATCAGCACTTTCTATCAGGAAAACGCTTTTTATAAAGCCGAATATACCATCATGGGCCAGCCGGTCGATTTCCGCGATATCGATATCCCGGTGTTGAGCCTGGTAGCGAGAGACGATCATGTTTTCAATGAAAAGGCCGCCAAGGCCATTCATGAATGCAAGGCCGCCAAAAAAGGAAAATTGGATTATCACGTAATCCCCGCCGGGCATGTGTCGCTGATTGCGGCCCACCCCATAAGAATTACGACCTATGCTCTGATCAAAGAATTTTTGACCAGATAATACATTCACAAGGAGCAGAAAATGACTGAAGTATTTATCGTTGGTGCAGCCAGAACCGCAATCGGGGCCCTCATGGGCACTCTCAAGGGCGTTCCCGCCCACAAACTGGGCAGCGTCGTAATCAAGGCCGCTCTCGAGCGCGCCGGGGTCAAGCCCGATCAGATAGATGAAGTAATTATGGGTAACGTGCTTCAGGCCGGTCAGGGCCAGGGTCCGGGCCGCCAGGCCGCCATGGGTGCCGGCATCCCCGAAACTGTTCCCGCCTGGGCAATCAACCAGCTTTGTGGTTCAGGCCTCAAAACCATCGCTCTTGCCGTCGACGCCATCAGAACCGGCGAATCTCAGTGCATCGTCGCCGGCGGTATGGAAAGCATGAGCAACGCTCCCCACCTCGCCGATCTGCGCAACGGAACAGCCCTCGGCAACGTAACTTTCAAAGACTCAACGGTTCTCGACGGCCTGACTGACGTTTTCTCGGGCGAACATATGGGCATGACCGCCGAATGGCTTGCCGATGAACTGAAAATCAGCCGCGAAGAAATGGACCAGTTCGCCGCCGAAAGCCAGAAGCGCGTTGCCGCTGCCTGGGAAGCCGGGAAATTCGATGACGAAATCGTTCCGGTCGAAATTCCGCAGCGCAAGGGCGACCCGATCATGTTCAAGAAAGACGAACATTTCCGCGTCGGTACAACTTTTGAAACCCTGAGCAAACTGAAGCCCGCCTTCAAAAAAGACGGCAGCGTCACCGCCGGGAACGCTTCGGGCATCAACGACGGCGCCGCCGCTGTTGTCGTCGCCTCAGCCGAATTTGTTAAAAAACACAACCTCAAACCGATCGCCAGAATCGCCGCACACGCGACCACTGGTCTGAATCCTTCAAGAATGGGTCTTGGCCCGGTTTCTGCAACGCAGAAAGCCCTTGCCAAAGCCGGCTGGAAAGTCAGCGATCTCGACCGCGTCGAAGCTAACGAAGCTTTCGCCGTTCAGTCGCTCGGCGTCATCAAACAGCTCGGTCTCGACCCGGCAAAAACGAATGTCAACGGCGGAGCCATCGCTCTCGGTCACCCCATCGGTGCTTCCGGGGCCCGCGTGCTGGTAACGCTGCTGTATGAAATGATGCGTGTAAACGCGGGCAAAGGCCTCGCCACCCTCTGTGTGGGCGGCGGCATGGGTGTTGCCATGGCAGTCGAACGTATCAAGGCTTGATTCCTTTCCTTGCCTCTGTGCGGTGTCATTAACCGCACAGACCTTCCGGGCCTGGGGATTCTTTCCCGGGCTGTCTTTTTTTTAGCGGCTTTATAAATTTCAACAGCCGGGCCGCCCATGAAAAAATTAATTTCGGAAAAAGTTTTTGCATTAAGCTTGACTTTTAGATTCATATTAAATAGTTTAATATTAAATTATTTAATATGAATGGAGTTGAACTTATAAATGAGTACTCACTACAAAGGCACGAAGGAAGAGGTCAGCGCTCTCGACTGCTTTATCAAGCTGTTGCGCGCCTCTGAATCAGTCAATGCCGCCGCAGTGAGGCAGATTCAGGCCAATGGTCTGACCGAAAGCCAGTTCGGGGTTCTTGAAGCGCTGCTGCATCTCGGCACCCTCAATCAGAACCAGCTGGCCGGCAAGATTCTCAAAAGCGGCGGCAATATCACGCTGGTGATCGACAACCTGCTCAAGCATGGGCTGGTCGTCAAAGAAAAACGCAGCGATGACCGCCGCTGTTACTGGATCAGCCTCAGCGGCCGCGGAAAAGAACTTATCAGCCGCATTTTCCCGGAACATGTTAGAATCATTACCGGGAGATTTGCGGCTCTCGATTCAGAAGAACAGAAACAACTGGCCATGCTCTGCCGCAAACTGGGCACCGCCAAAAATAACCAGGAGGAATAAAAATGAAAAAGGTACTTCACATTGTTGCCAGCCCGAGAGGTATGTCGTCCCGCACTCTGCGTATTGCAGATGCGTTGATAAAGAAAATCAGAAAGCAGTTTCCCAGTGCAGCAATCGACACGCTCGATGTTTTTGCCGAAAAACTGCCCGAAATGAATATTACCCGCGTCAAAGGCAAATATATGCTGATGAGCGGCCAGGAACTCAGCGGTGACGCCGTCGCCGCCTGGGAAGAAATCAAAGCCCACATTGCCCGTTTTCTCGCGGCTGATATCATCATCATCTCGACCCCGATGTGGAACTTCGGTATTCCCTACCGCTTGAAACACTACATCGACGTGGTCTGGCAGCCCGGCTTCATTTTCAAATACACCGAAAACGGCCCCGTCGGACTCGCCGCCGGCCGCAAAGTCTTCGTCGTCTCGACCCGTGGCGGCGATTACAGCGCCGGCACCCCGGCCGAACCCTACGACCAGATCACGCCCTACCTCAAAACTGTTCTCGGCTGGGCCGGCATCACTGACCTGACTTTCATCAGCGGTCAGCCGATGGACGCCAACACCGAAGACGGCCGCGAAGCCAAAATCAAAGAAGCCATCGCCCGCATCGATTCCCTCAACCTCGCCTGATCTCTGGAGAAAACCCGGGTATGCCTGTCAATCGACGGCATACCCGGGTCTTTTATAAGGCAGCACGGCAGCAGAGTTTTTGCACTTGGCAAAACCGCTGCAAATGGTTATATTTACGTGTAGCCTATTGTTTATCCGATCAGGAGGCATGAATGACCCGACGGGAACAGATAAAAAAGGAAATTGACGAGATCAGCGACGACTATCTCGAAACTTTACATCGGATAATTATGGCTTTGAAATCTGACTCAGCTGCAACCGGCCAGCCAAAATTTCCTTTCAAAGGCAACCCTTTGAAAAACAGCGTTTTATTTGAAAATGACCTGATTTCACCTGTTGACGAAGCGTGGGATGCTGATCAGTGATAATTTTAGACACACACGCCTGGATCTGGTGGACAACTGACTCGTAAAATCTTTCTGAGAAGGCATCAAAAGCAATTAAAAATGCTTCCAGAATTGGCATCCCGGCTATATGCTGCTGGGAAATCGCTATGCTTGCAGCCAAAAAACGCATTGGCCTGAGCATGGATGTGCAGGTGTGGATTGATCTTGCACTCCAGAAGAACAAAGTTCAGATTGTTCCACTTTCCCCGGAAATAGCAGTTTTGTCATCTCGACTCCCAGGGGAATTTCACGGCGACCCTGCCGACAGGCTGATTGTCGCCACCAGTCTTGCATTAAAAGCACCCCTGGTAAGCAAGGACTGCAAAATTTCAAGCTGCGGTTTCGTTAGAACCATCTGGGATTGATCCATATATGGGTAACGAAATGGTAAAAAATGTCAGTTTTTCCCGTGACGCAATCGTCGTCGACCTTCTCGACGGCAGAACTATTTCGGCACCGCTCGCATGGTTTCCGCGGCTACTGCACGCCACTCCCGCCCAGAGAAAAGGCTGGAAAATTGCCGGCGGCGGCTTTGGCATCCGCTGGGAAGAACTCGACGAAGATCTTTCAACCGAGGGCCTGCTGCGTGGTGCCCCGGCTCCTGGAGCAGTAAAAACCAGGGCCGCCTCAAATCTTTTTTACGTGCTTTCGCTCGCAAACCTAAGAAATTTCAGGCAGTTTTACCAGATTTATAAGAATCTGAAGCTTCATTTTTCAGGGCATTTCACCCAGCCGCAGCACTTCTCCGGCTGTAACAAAATATCGACCCAGGATTTGCCACACCCATAAAAAGCCTCTCAGAAAGCAGTTTCCCATAATTTCAGCAGATGTTGCCGGGTCCGCACGAGAATATCTGGCGGATCCGGCCACTGTTCCATGACAACCGAGCCTGAAAAATTCCGCATTTTGAGAATCTTTATGAGATGACGGAGTTTTGCCTCGTCTCCCTGACGAAAAGCATGAAACAGAGGCAAATGGCTGTCGGCATCTCCATGGTTGCAGTGTGCGTGCCAATGAACGATCGGCACGCATGGCGCGAGACGCTCAACATATTCCGGATAATTTTCACGCGTTTCCGGGAATATATTGGCATGGCCCATGTCGAGACATAACCCGAACCTGTCACTGCCGGCGGCATTCTTTTCTAAAAGCGAGAAAACGGCGTTTATGCTTTCCGGAGAAGTCGCCGGAGTGTTCTCGCAGCTTATTCTGACACCGGCACGAACGGCAGGCCCCGCCAGTTTCATTACCGCTGCCACATATATTTCCGGCGGATAATCAAACAGGTGGATATTAACCAGAGCAGCCCCGATATCACCGGCAAACTCTATACTGCGCAGTATTGCCAGCATTCCTTCCTCTGTGATCGGGTCTGCGGTCCAGGGGGCGTGCACGCTGAACCTGATGTTTTTTTCGAGCCCAATATTTTTTATCGCAAGACGTTTTCCAGCGTCGAAATCATTTTCATTCCAGCCGAAAGGGCCAGGATCGCTGAACCATTCGAAAGTGTCGAAACCATTTTTAACGGCAAATTCGAAAGTAACATCGGGCGAAACCCGACAACAGGTCTGATTTCCGATGCGGATAAAATTTTTGTTCACAGCAGATGCCTTTCTCAGACTGATGAAATTCAGACCTAAATCGTGCAGAGGTGATGATGGGCGGGCGAGTTTAATTATCAGTAAGACTGGTTTTCGACGGGGAGGTAGAGGCGCATGATGCGGCAGGAAGTGGCGAGCCAGAGGTTGCTCTGGTCGAAGTGCAGGTAGTGCACGCCGGGGCGTGACAGGCGTTCCCATTTTTTGCCGTCGTAGAGCATGACGCTGCTGCCGCCAATCGAGGGGTTGATGACGCGCAGACGGTAAGGGCTGTCAGTGCCTCTTTTGAGCATGGGCGGTACATCTGAGGATTTGAAAAACTTTTGTTCCTGCGAGAATTTTTCGTCGCAGGCAACGGCGATGATAAAGGGGTATTTTGCGTCATCAGGGGCGGCCGCCACCGAAGTTATGCGGTTCGAATCGAAGCCCTCGATCTTGGTCGGAACATCACGAATAACCAGCTCAGGAGTGATATAAAGCAGCCCGCTCATGGCGCCGAGCCACAGACGGTTGAAGCGGTCCGCCGCCATGCTCGTGTAGCGCCGCTTCGGCACGTCGATGCGGGTAACCTGCTGGCCGTCGTAAACGGTCAGGCCTTCTTCCTGGAGAATGGCGACGACTTTGCCGGTCGCGGTTTCCCAGTTGCAACAGTCGATGATGTCGGTGGAAACCGCGAGTTCCTTGTTTTCGAGGCCGACTTCGACGCGTTTCCAGTTTTCGGGCGTGATGGTGGCCGGGTCGAGCAGATGGGCCCGCGGCAACATGAACAGCCCAGAGGCTTTGGTTCCGATAGCGATATCGCCGCCAAGTTTCTTGACGCACAGCAGCTTTTCGTCTTTCGGCCAGGGCAACTGGCCTTCATCGATCTGGGTCCATTCATGGCCGAGTTCAGCGCCCCAGTGCATGCCAATACTGGTGTAGGCGGTCGTGCTGTTGAGCACTGCCAGATTTTTTGCGTCAAAAATCATCCAGACGCGCTCGTCGAAATCGAGATCGTAATCGGTTATCTGCCCTCTGATGATCGGGTGCAGCGGCGCCCGCACCAGCTGACTGCGAATAGTGTAAAGCTGCCGTCCGTCACGGGTAAAACGACCGTTTGGCGTGTGAATCACCGGGTGAATGCGATATGGCGGCGAAGCGGTGCCGCTGACGGCGGCGCTGGCCGAAGCGGCGGCGGCAACCGCGTTGTTGATCTGCTGCGGCGTCACACTGCTTAACGAACCGGCTTCGATCAATGCCTGATTCGCCGGCCCGACCAGCAGTCGCTGGTCAAGCGTCGAATAGATATGGTCGACAGTATCGGGCGGCAGGTCTGGCGGTCCTTCGACGCAGTAATGGTGCCATTGACTTTCACCATGACCGGGCATCGGGCGACTGCGGGCCACGGTGTTATCTTCGATCTGCAGGTTTTTGACCGGGTCATTTTCGGGGTTTTCGTAGCGGCCGGCGAGCTTCTGGTTCATGCCGAGAATGCCGAGCATTGCCGCCGAGGGAAAAGCGTAGCGTGACAGGCCGCGTTCATGCGAAACCCAGAGGTCTTTGCCCTGAATGATCTTGAAATACGAGATGAATGGCTCGAGCGGGTAGTCGTGCTGGCTCGGGTAACCGTAGATATACGGCCCCCAGTGCAGCATGAACGGCCAGAAAGTCTTGGCATACGACGGGTTGCTGCCACGGTATTGAAACTCGTCATACTGGTATTCGTCGGTGATTCCGAGCATGGTAACGCCGGCATCACTGAGCACGGCGACCTTCTTGACCGCGACGAGGTAATAAACGCGGTTGATGTTGTCTGAGGGCAAGGGGCTGTCGTTGGTGGTAAAGTTGTACCAGCGACCCTCTTCGAATTTCCAGAGGCCGCGGCCCTGGGTGCCGACCCACAAAATTCTTTTACCAAGCAGATCGGCAAGCAGAGCGTCGTCTTTACTCATCTTCTGTTTGATGACATCGGTTTCTTCGTCGGGGCTGACGGCGATGCTGGTGATCCAGAGATCAGGAGCGGGCAGTTTCGCAACGCCGACCAGGCTACCGTTCTGAATCAGGTTCAGTTTGTCCTGGGTGACGGCGATGATATTATTCGACTTGCCATGCGACAGGCCCTGAAAATCATTTACCCAGTCACTCTCGAGCTCGACGACCTGCTGCCCGTCGTCGACACGCAGCAGCCCCTTCCCTTTCGTCGAATAAATGCCGCCACCCGGGTAGTCCATGGCCATCGCGGTAATGCCGACCGAAATGATGCGGTGCTGCTCTTCGCTGCCCATGCCCATCGAGTTAACCGGCAGAAAGTTGCCGCCACCGGCCTTCTGAAAAATCGTCGATTTGAACAGCCAGCCGCCGAAACAGCCGACGTAAAGTGTGTTATCGACGATCTGCAGCACTTCGGTATCGATGGTCGACAGGCCCTGCTCGGTGCCGAAATGCACGAAAGTCATGGGTTGCTCAGGAAAGTCTTCAAGATCGATGCAGAAAACCCCGGCGGGCGTCGCAGCCCAGATATTGCCCCAGGCGTCAAAGTCAATCGACCTGACTGCCATGCCTTTGAGCGGTTCCAGGTGATTGCCGATGTCGAACCAGTTCGCCTGATCTTCGAGAAACAGGCCAATACCGCGGTCGGTACCCACGGCGAGGCGGCCTTTGGCGATGGCCATGCAGATTGCATTATTGCCGGGAAGGCCCGAGCGCTGGTTCCAGGTCACCCAGGTCTGCGCGGCCTGAAGTGTGCCGGCAGTCATAAGCAGCAACCATAAAATGAAAAGCCTCAAGACGTTTCTTTTCATGCTGTATCCTCGTTGTTTTGCGTATCTTAATCTTATTGCATGCCGGCCGGCGAGTCAAACCACGCGGCGGCAAAATTGGCAGAAACTATTAGCCCTGATTCGTGGTATGGGGTATATTGAATTTATAAAACCCTGAAAGACAGACTCATGTACCCTTTTCGCAATCTTTCTTTAAAGCTGCGCAGTCTGCAGATGCTGCTGCCGCGCCGCGATTTCATCACCGCGACGGCGGTTTGGCTGGTCATTTCGGCGCTGCTGGTGATTTTCAACAGTCTGACGACACCGTTCGACAACCGGCTCAAAGACCTTAAAATCAGGTTCAATGCCAGTTACGTCAAGGCGACGATTCCGGCGGATATTCTGCTGCTGTCTATCGACAGTGAAACACTGGCCACCGCGCCGCACAAATGGCCATGGCCGCAGTCATACTGGGCGAAACTGCTGCGCCGCATCAACGACGAGGGGCAGCCAAAAGCACTGATCATCGACGTTTATTTTCAGACACCTGAATCAGACGACGACACCGAGCTGAAAGTCTTTGCCGAAACGATCGGTGATACCGGCCGCACCGGGCTGGTCGCCCTTTATGAAGAGGTCGTCACCAATTTCGGCCGGCAGCTCAAATTCGTGCCGCCGCACAAGCTGCTGCGCCGCAACGCCGCCTTTTCGGGGCTGTCGCAGCAGCCGATCGATGAAGACGGCAAGATCAGGTCGTTTCTGCTGCGCGACATGCGCATCGACTGCCGTCACATCGCCTGGGAACTCCTCGACAAAATCGGCATGCCGGTCGCCCATAAAAATGAACTCATGCGCCGCGACAAAGCGGTCGCCCTGCTCGATTTTGCGACTTCCGAAAGCGGGGTTTCGCAGCTGAGCATCAAGCAGCTGCTCGAAGACGACCTGCACTTTGAATATCTCAAAGACCGCATCGTAGTAATCGGCGCCACAGCACCGGTTCTGCATGACTATCACCAGACGCCGCTCGGGCTGATCACCGGCCCCGAAATCATCTGCAACACGATCGTGACTCTCGGTGCCGGGCATTTTCAGCTGCTCGGTGACTCGATGACCCGCCGACTGCTTTACTACCTTGCCGGCGCCCTGCTGGCACTGCTGATTTTTTCTGACTTTTTCAGAGACAATGTCAGGCAGATGGTTCTTATGTGGCTGGCGCTGCCGGTTCTGCTGTTCTTCCTCTCGTTTCTGCCGCTCGAACACCCGCCGGTCATTCTGACCTGGTTTGGCTACACGGTCGCGGGCAGTATCATTTTCATTCTGCTGCGTTTTCTCGAAATCTCAGAACTGCGCCAGCAGCTGCTCGAAGCCGAAATCTGCGGCACGATTCAGAAGAATTTCTTTCCGGCCGAGAACCTTGTCGACCCGCGTGGCCTGACCTGTTATGGCCGCTGTATTCCGCAGAAGGATGCGGGTGGCGACTTTTACGACTTCTTCAAACTCGCTGACGGCAAGGTCTTTTTCATGCTCGGCGACGTTACCGGCCACGGCATTTCGGCGAGTATGATCACCACCGCTGCCAAAACCGTCGTCATTCTCGAATCCGAAAAAGAGAATTTCGATCTGCAGAATCTGCTGCAGGAAATCGGCTATACCATTTTCAGCATGACCAACAAGCGCCGCATGATGTCGGCAGTAGCAGGCATCATCGACCTCGAAAACCGTAAGCTGACGCTTGCTTCCGCTGGCCATCTTCCCAGTGTCATGAAGCTGGGAGCGACGGCAACTGAACACCCGCTGCCCGGGCTGCCGCTTGGTGTCGCCAAAAAGAAACGGCCGATGTCGATCAAGGAAATTCCGATTCCGGAAAACGGAAAACTTTTTATCTATTCTGATGGTATTATTGAAGGGTTGAACTGGTCGAACGAAATGCTCGGCTATGAGACTTTCTACAAAATGGTGGCCGAACTGCCTGACGGGCAGAAATGCGAGAAAGACGTAGACGATCTTCTGGCACAACTCAAGGTGCATGCTCAGGGCAGGAATTTTGAAGACGATGTGACTTTGCTTGTATTAGATTTTGCAAAAGGGGAACCAGAAAAAAATGAAGAGAAAGCTTAAAGTTTTTGCAGTTTTGTTTGTGAGTTTGCTGGCAGCACTGACTGGCTGCGGCGGGCAGGGTGACCCGGTCGCGAAGATCACCACGGTCAAAGGCGCGGTTTCGACCAAACTGGCGGGGGCGGCTGATTTTGCCACGGCGGCGGCTGAACAGATGCTGCGCTCTGGCGACGCCATAAAAACCGGTGACGATGCTGATGCTGATCTCGAGATTGTCTCTGATAAAAGCCAGATCCGTCTCAGCAGCAACACTTTTCTCGAAATCAAGAATTTTACGGAAAAAGAGCTCAGACAGATCAGCGGTATCGCCATTTACAATGTGACGCCGCAGGACCGCAAGCTCAAGATTCAGACGCCGCAGGGCATGGCGACTGTTCTCGGTACCGTGCTGCGCATTGGCGCTTCAGACACTGAAACCGTCGTCAGCGTCGAAAAGGGCAAAGTCGGTTTCTCGAAGAAGGCCGGGCATGAAGTCATTATTGAAGCTGGCATGAAATATTCGACCAGCTTCACTGAAGATGCGGCTCAGCCGATCGACCCGTTCGAACTCGAAAAGACTTTCCATGGCGATGACCTCAAACCGGTGATCAATCCAAGATAAAAGATTCTTAAGACAGCTGCAGACTTATTTTGTCTGCAGCTGTTTTTTTTTTGCCGGCTTAAGGTTATAATTTGCGGTAATAAAACTGGAGGCTGTGACGAGTGGCATTGAGAACTTTTCTATTACTGCTGTTCACCGGCATTTTTCTGGTCGGGCCGGTGATTGCCGACTCAGAAACCCGCCCGGCAACGCCGGCTGAAAAGGGTTTCTACGAGAAAGTCATCGCAGCCTGCACCGGGTCGGTCGCCGGCATCAGCCTGTGGCAGAAAAGCGACGAGTCAGGGCACGAAACTGCTGAATACGAGAACATTGCGCCGGGCACTGAAAACATGCCGCTTGTCTATCATTATTACGCCGAATGGGCTGACCAGCAACGCCTCGAAAAAGCCAGCAGCGAAATCAGCGCTGCCCTTGCCGAAAAGCAGCCTGAAATTCAGGAAGCCTCTGAAAGTCAGGATGTAAGAGAGCTCGAGGAATTATCAGAGCAGGTCGCAGCTGCCGCCGCGGCCGGCAATATGGCTGAAGTCGAGCGTCTCAACAGCATGGCCGAAGAAATTTCGGCGAGAAGCGAGGCCATTTTTGCCGAGTCTGACCGACAGTTCCGCGAAGTAATCGAGAAACTCGCAGCCCGCGACGCCAGAGCGGTTGTCAGAATCGGAGTAAATCAGTTTTACCAGGGTTTCGACGGCGAACCGGTTGCAGGCAGACTCAGCGACGGCACCGAGGTTTTCCGGGTTGAAAATGGCCGCATGTATAATGAGACCTGGGTCGAAGGTACAACCTACGTGATCCTCGGCAAAGACTGGAAAGCGCAGCATGATGAGGCCGGCGCCAGCATGGAGAAACCTGAAAACCCGGAAATTAAAAACGACCGGGTTCAGTCGGTCGTAATTGCGGTGGAAGCTGAGCAGAAGAGAGCGCTGCAGATTCTTGAAGCGATGAATCTTAAATTAATCAAAAGTTTATTGGACTAACGGTCAAAAGCATGGAAAAACCAATCTGCTGGGATGAATCTTTAAGTGTCGGCTGTGATATGATCGATGGCCAGCACAAAGAACTGATCAACCTGGTCACCGAGCTTGAGGAATCGACGCGCAACGGGCTGACCAACGAGCAGCTCGCCCGGGCTCTCAAATTTATCGTCAGCTACACGCGACATCATTTTCTGGCTGAAGAAGAGCTGATGAAAACGATCGGATTCAATGAACTGCATCACCACAGAGAATTACACAACGAGCTCGTTCACAAAGTCACTGAAATATTGCTGAAAATGAAGGAAGGTAAGGACCCAGAAGTTCCCAGTCTTATTCAGTTCTTTATTGAATGGGTAAAAAAGCACGTCAATGAAGAAGACAGAAAAATTGGAACTTACTGGCGAGCGTGGAGTAACGGAGTAAAGGTTATGGAGTGTAAGGTTAAATCAGTATCAGAACGTCGGGCAGCAATTATTCCGAGGCTCGACAAACTCAAAGAACTATTCAGAATAAAGCTGATCGAGATCGATGATTTCAAAGCCAAAAAGCAGAGCCTTTTCGAAGGCCTTTTCGTCGAACTTGGCCCCAATAAGATTGCCGAAGGGCTTTCTGACCTCGATCATTTTCTTAAAGCCGACATCATCGGCAACAAAGAACGCGAGCTGATCATCGATGGCTATCTGCGCAGACTCAACCCTGAAGCCGATCTAGAGATAATTACCGAGATCGAGGACAAGCTCATTTTCGTCAGACTGCTGCGCGAACGCGAGTTGATCACCGAAGAGAAATTCAACCAGCTGAAAACCAGAATCCTCGAAGCAATCTGAAAAAAAGAAGCGCTGACGCGACTCACGCACATAAAAAGACCGCCTGCGGGTAGCAGGCGGCGTAAATATATGGCAAGCATCCTGATGATGCTTCGAGAACTTCAGGAGGGCATCAAAATGGCCAGAAATTATTGTCGTTCCAGATGCGTTCGCTGATAACGCGATCGATCTCGAGCAACTGGTGCAGATGCGCTCTTTCCCAGCGGGTCAGCCAGCTGTAGAGCTTTTTCTCTTCAGCGTCGGTGGCCGATTCAGCCCGTTCAGAATAAACCTTCACGGCTCTTTCTTCCATGGAGATGGCGGCAGAAATGGCGGCCGATTCATAATCGGCACCGTTGATGAGCCTGATTATTTCGTTACTGAGAACCTGATCGGCAGTCTGCCGTATATCAATACTCTCGTCGAAACTGCCGGCCTCAAAGCGACCGCGTTCTTTCATCGCCTTGTATTGCTTGAGCAGGGCATGAATGTGATTCTGCTCCTCTTCGGCCATCAACTGGAAAAATTCTCGCACAGAAGCATGCTGAGTATGTTCGGCAACTTTGCTGTAGAATGACTTGCCACGCTTTTCGAGCAGCAGAGCCTGTTTAATGATTTCAAGAGAACGTTCGACGGTCATTGGTGCCTCCCTGAATTTTACTATCGCTTTTTACTAATAATATAAAGCTCCGGCATAAACGCAACCAGTATTTTAAAGCATTTCTTTGAGCGCAAGAGAGAATAGTTTGATACCCTCGCGGGTTTTCAGCAGACGGTATGATTCTACCCAGTCTTTGACGGCTTTGTACTGCTGCGCTTCGAGAGCCAGCGCGTACATTACATTCATTCCGGGCCAGACTTCGGTATCGAGGCGGGTGCCGCCACCGCGACCCGAACCATAGACCGTAGGCAGCAGTGTGTAACCGGTAATAAGATTCTTTTTAAACAGTTTTTCAAGGTCTTCCTGCAGGGTCGCGCTGCAGACAAGCATGACAAATTCCATTTTCATTCTCCTGTATTCGCGCTGACACGCTCCCGGACAGATGCTGCAAACTTACGCCCCGACGCCCGGAATGGCGCAGCCTTGTTCCGTTACTGGCGCTGGTCTTCGGGCACAAGCCAACGCCGCATCAGATGATAAATAACCGGCATCAAAACCAGCGTCATGATTGTTGAAACAAACAGACCGCCGATAACACTCAGACCAATCGGCACCCAGACTTCTGAACCATCACCGGTAGACATAGCCATCGGCACCATGCCGAGAGCGGTAGTGCAGGTAGTCGACAGCACCGGACGCAGACGGTTTTTCCCGGCATCGACAAGAGCCTGACTGAGATGTACACCGCGCCGGATCAGCATATTGATATAGCTGATCAAAACAATACCGTTGTTAACGACGATCCCGATGAGAATAATGAACCCGAGCAGCGACACGACAGAAATACGGTTACCGGTAATTACCAGCAGCTGAATCGCGCCCATAAAACCGAACGGAATACTGAGAAAGATGATGAACGGCGCCAGCAGCGACTCGAACTGCGAGGCCATAACCATGTAAACGAGAATCATGCCGAGCACGGCGGCCTGCAGCATCAGCAGAAATGATTCCACGCGTTCTTTTTCGTTGCCGCTGAATTCCCAGCTGAAGCCCGGGGGCACCGGAACAGTCTTCATGACTTCGGCAGCCCGGGCGATGACAGTGCCGGGGTCGGTATTGAATACCTGGCCGCTGATTTTGATGTAGCGTTGCTGCTCTGAGCGCTCGATACGGGTCGGGCCAATCGTCTGAATGATGTTGGCAAGATTGCTCAACCTGACCGGCTCATTTGTCGGCGTCAGCATGCTTACCTGATCGAGGTCTTTGAGGTTCAGGCGGTCTTCGGCGCGCAGTCGCACTTCGACATCGTATTCCTCGCCGCCTTCACGGTATTTGACGGTTTTGTCACCGCTGAAATAAAGCTCGATCGCCCGTGCCACATCGGTAACATTGAGACCGAGAGACGAAACCTTTTCGCGATCGACTTTTACCTGCAGCTCAGGCTTCGCAAGTTTCTGACTGATTTCGATATCTTTCAGATTTTCGATCTGGCCGAGGGCTTTAACGATGCTGCGGGCGAAAGTTACGCCCTGATCGAGATCGTGCCCGAAAATATCGATCGAAAAATCTGAGCTGGCGCCCATGATCATCTCGCCGATCGGGTCAGAGGTGGTAAATCTGATGATCGCACCGGGAATTTTGTCGGTATATGGCCTGACCCGGCTGATAATGTCTTTGGCACTGGCAGCACGGGTATTTTTCGAAGTCAGTACCATCTCGACCTTGCCGGTATTAGAGGCTTTCTTCGGGTTGAACATTACCTGCTCGGCCGATTCACCGACACCAAAGGTAATGACGCACGATTTCATTTCGGGCACGTGCTCTTTGAGAATGTCATAAATCTGCATGCAGACGTTGCGGGTCTCTTCGAAGCGGGTGCCGGTAGGCAGTTCCACTTCCATGAAAAGAAAGCCCTGGTCCTGTTGCGGCATATATTCAACGCCGACAAGCGGAATCAGGGCCAGCGAAAACATGAACAGCGCAACCAGGCCGGCGAGCACTTTCCAGCGATTGCGCAGCGCTTTTTTAAGAAAACTGCCGTAAGCCTCCTCAAGCCTTTCGAGCAACCGCCCGGAAACAGCAAAAAGCCTGTGTTCACGCAAATCACCGGTCTTGAGAAACTTCGAGCAGAGCATCGGCGTCAGCAGCAGTGCCGAAAACAGCGAAGCGATCAGCGCCATTGTCACGATGGTGGCCAGCTGCCCGAAAATGATCTTGGTAATACCGGTGGTAAAAATGATCGGCAGGAAAATGGCAACCGTCGTCAGCGTCGAAGCGACAACCGCCGACCCCATCTCAGCGGCGCCCCAGATAGCACTCTCGCGTGGGGTTACACCCCTTTCGGCGTAGCGTTTAACGTTATCGAGAATGACGATCGAGTTATCGACGACCATGCCGACCGCGATCGCCAGACTCGACATCGAGATCTGGTTGATCGTGTAATCATTGAGATACATCAGTAGAAAGGTTATGATCAGAGAAGTGGGCACCGAAACGCTGATGATAAGGCTGGCGCGCAGGTCTCTG
>Ga0116178_10001349_pt1 | contig 20350 bp, 19 predicted proteins | sample AD_STIC12_MetaG_FD_89880 | JGI IMG/M metagenome (GOLD analysis project Ga0116178, IMG submission 89880) | Active sludge microbial communities of municipal wastewater-treating anaerobic digesters from USA - AD_STIC12_MetaG | ecosystem: Engineered > Bioreactor > Anaerobic > Digestate | place: USA... | reverse complement strand
GATTTCGTATGAAAAATCGAGTTCCATGCGTTCGTTGAACTCACGCTTCTGGGCATCGTTCATGATCGAAAACAGCAGAAACCGGCTTTTTTCAGGGGTAATGGTTTCGAATGTGGTTCTGACGAGTTCTCCGTGCACTCTTATGCTTGGTGGCAGGCCAATAGAGATATGCAGGTCGGAGCCCTTTTCCTCGTGAAGGTAATAGAGCAGCTCTTTAAGATCTGAGATATTTTCTTTCGCAAATTTACGGCGCAAAACACGGGTTTCTACATTCTCGGGCCGCAATGAGTCGAGAGTTATTTTTTCGTTTTTGAGAACCGCGTCGAGCTGATCTTCGGAAAGTTTCGACACGAGCGAGATCATGCGGTCTTTGTCAACGTCAGATGAGCTGTCAAAAAGATTCAGAAACGAGGTAACGCCAAAGTAGTCGCGGCGTTTGAGAATTTCACGCGACCACCAGGCCATATCTGCGCTGTTATCAAAACAGGCCGCAACCAGTTCTTTCAAGAATGCTTTACGTGGTTGACGAGAAAGGTTTTCGACGATCGTGTGTCTGATTGAAAGATCTTTATCATCGAGTTTGAGCAGCAGCAGCCCGGCGATCAGCTCGAATTTTTGAAGTTTTGAGATGGCTTCGATGGCGCAGGTGCGCACAAGCGTGTTTTTAGAGTTATCGATCAGAAAAAGCAGTGGTCGCAGGGCTTCTTTTGAGCCGATGACGCCGAGGATCCTCAGAACCTGAATTATCAGATCTTCGTCTTCGGTATCGAGGCAGGCCAGCAAAGGATCGACTGCATGTACCCCAAGCTGCACGATGATGCGATGGGCGTAATCCTGAATAAAGATCGATTCGTCCTTGATAAAGGGCAGCAGTTCGGTGATTACCGAAGGGTCGCGCACCTCGCCGAGGGCGGTCAGCAGATAGTATTTGGTGTCCTGGGTTGGCTGACCGAACTTTTCTTGCACCAGCTTAACGACTTCAAGGCCCAGCACTCTGCCAAGCAGGTTCATCATGCTCAATCTGGTGTCTTTGCTGGCCGTCGGAAAAATCGCAAGAACATGCGGCACAACCTCGCGGCCCCAGTTGCTGAGCGCTTTGATCGATTCCTGCCTGACGACCATGGACTCGTCATCTAGGAGGCTCAGCAGGGTTTTCAGAGAATTCTCATTTTTTATTTCACCCAGACCGGCACAGATGTAGGGTTTGAAAACCCCATTGCGGTCTGACTCGAGCATGCGCTGAAACAGCGTAAAGGCTTTTTCGCGCAGAATAAGGGGGATCAGCTTGATACATTCGTATTTCTGCTGGCTCGAACAGCTTTGAAAATATTCCTGGATGATCTGATAGATCGAATCACCCTGTTCTATGAGAGCTCTTTTTGCCTGTTTACGAACTATCCAGCTCGGGTCGCTGATTTTTTCGAGAAAGGCGAGAATAACCTTTTTATCAGGATTTTTCGAGAGCGCTTCAAGCGAAATCTTGCGTATTTCGTCATTTTCGCGGCTGCTGAGAATATCCAGCAGTTCTTCCTGGCGAATGAAGCCAAGTTCTATGAGAATAAAGAAGGCCCAGAATCTGACGGTCATGTCAGAAGACAGTCGCAGAGCCGGCAGAACGTCTTTGAGGATAGTCGGGTAGTTTATGACTATCTGAACGGCTTTTTTCTGAATGCTCTCAAATTTGCTGGCAAGAGCTATCGGCAGGGTTGTCGAAATGACCTTTTTCTGCTTTTCTGAATTCTGCGACTGCAGCAGCGATGCGAGCTTATCCAGGGCATGTTCGTTATCAAGAAAGTCGTGGCTTCTCAGTTTATCCTGTAGACTGAGCAGGATTTCCTCTATCATAAACTGCGTTCCTTGGCTTCTTTAATGTGTGAGTCAAAACAGCTCAGAAAATTATATCAGTTATTCACCATGGATGGGGATTTTTTTTAAAAACTGCACACAGGTAGGCCCGGCAATTTGAGCAGGTGGCGGTTTCCGGTCAGAAACATCGCAGCACCGGCAGCAACAGAACAGCAGTATGCCTGCAACGACATTTCACCGGCCGAATGCGGCAGTTCAAGCGACCGTTTGAGGGCATCTTCATTGAACGGCGCCAGTTCAAAAACATTCTGCCCAAGAATGAATTCTTGAATCCGGTTAAGCTGGGCATGACTGCGGCCCGCCCGCCGCAACACCCAGAATGCCAGGGGAACGGCGAGAACCAGCCCTTCAGCCCTGCCGACAAGGGAAAAAATCTCGGCAGCACCCGGCCCATCGGTCAGCCAGACAAGCAGCGGTTCCGCGTCAAAAGCCAGCAGCCCTTCGCTGAATGAGACCATACGCCCGGCTCTGACCACTTCCGGAGGTTTGACATAGCCTTTCAGAATGCCGCGGCCGGCAACGAACCTCTCGCGCCAGTAAGCTGAACGCTCGCCGTAGCTGATTGAATATACCGCACCACGCCTTTGCGCCAGCCAGGCATCGACATCGGATTCGAGAAATACGGTTTTTCGGCCGGCGTGCCTGGCCAGTGACGAGAACTCCGGGCGATGGTTTGGCGAACTGGGCGATACCCATGCCTGTACCGTGTGACGCGATACGCGGAGTTTTTCGGATATTTCATTGAGAGTCAGAAGTTTTTCACTGCTCATGTCAATATGTTACAATATTTTGCAATATTTTTCAATACGCCAGAAACCCGCATCAGATGCCCACTTTCTTAGACGCGCCGATTTCCGCGAAGCCGTTGCTGATGTTGCCCGACGCACCAACCACAAGCCGATACCGCGATCAGCAGCTGATATAATGGTTCTTTTCGGCTATGCCTTCGATCAGCAAGCAGTTTTTTCCTGACAGCGAGCTTGACCATAGAACAGTTTTCGGTTAACATGACCGAACCAACTTAACTTTTTACGGAAATATTTCGGAGGTACAGTTCAAATGTCTATGGTATCAATGAAAAGCCTGCTTGAAGCAGGTGTACACTTCGGTCACCAGACCAGAAGATGGAACCCGAAGATGGCCAAATACATCTTCACCGCCCGCAACGGCATCTACATCATCGACCTGCAGAAGACCACCAAGCTTCTTGACGAAGCATGTGACTTCATCAAGAGCGTCGTGCGCGAAGGTAAACCGATTCTCTTCGTCAGCACCAAGCGCCAGGCCCAGGAAATCATCAAGCAGGAAGCAGATCGCTGTGGCATGTTTTTTATCAATTACCGCTGGCTCGGCGGCATGCTGACTAACCACGTCACCATCGAAAAACGCATCGCCCGCCTCAAAGAACTCAACGACCTCGTTGACAGCGGCAAAATCGAATCTTACCCGAAAAAAGAAGCCTCTAAAATGCGCAAAGAACGCGAAAAACTTGATCGCGCTCTCGGCGGCATCAAAGATATGAAGGGCATGCCCGGCGCCATCTTTGTCATCGACCCGCACAAAGAAGCAATCGCCGTTGCAGAAGCCAAAAAAGTCGGTATCCCCATAGTTTCTGTCGTTGACACCAACTGTGACCCCGACAACATCGACTTCGTCATCCCCGGCAACGACGACGCAATCAGAGCCGTAAAGCTGGTAACCAGCCTCATCTCTGACTCGGTTCTCGAAGCCCTCGAAGGCAAGTCATTTGGCGAACTCCGCGAAACCACAGAAGTTGAAGCCGGCATGACTGAAGATGTCGATATGGCTTCAGCCCTCGGCATGGTTGCGGGTTCTGACGACGCAGACGAAAAACTCGTTATTGACTAATTAAGCTACAGAAGCGAAAGGTGGAAACTATGCAGATAAGTGCTCAGATGGTAAAAGAGCTTCGTGAAAAAACTAATGCCGGCATGCTGAAATGCAAAGAAGCCCTGGTAGAATGCAATGGCGATTTTGAAGCCGCCGTTGACTACCTCCGCAAGAAGGGCCTTGCCTCAGCCGACAAACGCTCTGGTCGCACCACTTCACAGGGTCTGGTAATTCCGTTGACCACTGCTGACAAGCGCACCGCTGCCATTGTCGAAGTCAACTGTGAAACCGACTTTGTCGCCAGAAACGAAGATTTCGCAGCTTTTGCGAACAAGATCGCGAATCTGGTTCTCAAAACCCCATCTGTAAAAACTGCAGAAGACCTCAACAAGCTGACTGTCGACGGGCAGCCGTTCGAAGAATTTGTTAAGTCAAAAATCGCCACCACCGGCGAAAACATCTCGGTAAGCCGTGCTGAACACCTCACTTTTGCCGCCGGCCAGAATGGTATCTTTGATACCTATATCCACGGTGAAGGCAGCATTGGCGTTCTCATTCAGGTCAAAGCCGAAAATGAAGCCGCCGCGAAAAAATCAGAAGTGGCTCACTACGCTCATGAAGTAGCTCTTCAGGTTGCTGCCATGAATCCAATGGCTTTGTCTTCCGATAACATCACTCAGGAAGTAAAAACCAGAGAACTTAACATTGCCGTCGAAAAAACAAAAGCTGAACTGATTTCAAAAGCCGTTAATAAAGCTCTTGAAAAAGAAAAAATCAATCCGGCTCATGTTGACAGCGAAGACCATATGAAATCCAACATGGAAAAAGGCTGGATTGACCAGGAAACAGTAGACAAAGCTCGCAAAATCATTAAAACGGTTTCTGCTGAGGCTGCCGCTGCCCAGGACGATAAAAAGATTCGCTCAATTGCAGAAGGCAGATTGAACAAATACTTCAAAGAAAATTGTCTCCTTGACCAGGCCTATGTTAAAGATGACAAGAAATCAATCTCTGACCTTACCAATGAAGTATCAAAAGCAATCGGCGCCAAAATAGAGCTGGTCACCTATCGCAGATGGGCCCGCGGTGAAGCCGCAGCCGCCGAAGCCGCTCAGCATGAAAAATCTGCTGAAGCCTCTGCTTAAGGTTAAGTGAAACTCTCTCCGAAGTATCCGACCGTATGATGTTAGAGACGCCTGCGCCGCAGGCGTCTCTAACCCTGTAAACCCGGTTATAACAGGAAAGAACATGAATCAAGCTTCGTTATCGCCCAGACCCAGATTTACCAGGCCGTTACTCAAGCTCAGCGGCGAAATGTTCGGCGGCAAAGACGGCTACGGCTTCGACCGCAACACCCTCGAAAAATTCGCTGCAGAAGTAAAGACGCTGATCAACGCCGGAATCACTCCTGGTATCGTCATCGGCGGCGGCAACTTTTTCAGGGGCGCCCGTACGACTCTGCCGGCTCTCAAACGCCATCGCGCCGACGCGATCGGCATGCTGGCAACGGTCATGAATGCGATCTGCTTTGCTGAGCACCTTGAAGCCGCCGGGGTAAAAACTGCGGTTTTTTCGGCGATTCCGATGGGCAGTATGGCTCTTGCCTACGATATCGATCTTGCCCGGCGCTATCTCGACGAAGGCATTGTCTGCCTTTATTCGTGCGGCACCGGCAACCCATATTTCAGTACCGACTCGGGTTCGGCACTCAGAGCCATCGAAACCGGCTGCGATGTGCTGATCAAGGGCACAAAAGTAGACGGCGTCTACGACTCTGACCCGGCCAAAAACCCGAATGCCCGTAAATTTGACCAGATCACCTACGAAGAAGTCCTGGCCCGCAATCTTGGCGTCATGGATCTCGTCGCCATCACACTCTGCCGTGACAACCGCATGCCGTTGAAGGTTCTCAACCTCAATGAGCCCGGCATAATGCTGCGCGCCTGCCTCGGTGAAAACACCGGAACTGACGTAATCGAAAGTTAATTTTTTCAGGAGGAACTGCTTCAATGTCTCTCGAATCGATCATCAACGATGCTAAAAACAAAATGCTTCAGTCGATTGAAGTTCTTAAAAAAGATTATTCGACCATGCGCACCTCAAGGGCGACCCCGTCACTTTTGAGCCGCATCACGGTTTCACAATACGGCCAGGAAGTTCCCCTTCAGCACGTCGCTTCAGTTTCTGCCCCGGATCCAAAATCTCTGGTAATCCAGCCCTGGGACAAAACCATGCTCAGCGAAATTGAAAAGGCCATCCAGAAATCTGATCTCGGCCTCAACCCGCAGAATGACGGCAACCTTATCCGTCTGCCGATTCCGCCGCTCACCGAAGAACGCCGCAACGACCTCGTTAAAAACGCCAAGAAAAAGGCTGAAGACTACAAGGTTGCCCTGCGCAACGTCAGAAGAGACGCCAACGACGTTCTCAAAGCCATGGAAAAGAAGAGCGAAATCACTCAGGATGAATGCAAGAAAGCTCTCGACCGCATTCAGAAACTGACTGACGAGTATGTCGACGGCATCCAGAAGGTCTTCGTCGCCAAGGAAAACGAAATTCTCGGAAAATAAAACATGTACAGAATCACTGAAGAATGTGTTTCATGCGGCACCTGTCACCCCGTATGCCCGGTCAAAGCCATTAAAATCGGCTTTCCCTACGTCATCACCAACAAATGCACCAGCTGCGGCAAATGCGCCGAAGTGTGCCCGGTCGATGCCATCGTCAAGGGCGACGACTGAAAAGCGGCCCGCATGACCGAAAACAGAGAAACACTCAGAGCCAGCCTGCTGAAAGAGCTTGACCCGGCAAAGATCCCGGCCCATATCGGCATAATCATGGACGGTAACGGGCGCTGGGCAAAAAGTCGCGGCAAAAGCCGCATTCGCGGTCACCAGGAAGGCGCGCGCCGCGTCAAAACCGTCGTGCGCTTTGCCAACGACCTCGGAGTCAAGCACATCAGCCTCTATGCCTTCTCGGTCGAGAACTGGGCCCGTCCCAGTTTCGAAGTATCGGCACTGATGCGCCTGATAAGGGCCTACATCATCAGAGAACGCAACGATCTGCACGCTGAAGGGGTAAAATTCAGACTGCTTGGCCGTCTTGAAGAGCTTGCCCCCGAAATCGTCCGTCAGGCGCAGATTTCGACTGAGCTGATGCAGAACAACCCGGGTCTGTCGCTGAATCTCTGTATAAATTACGGTGGCCGCGCCGAAATTGTCGACGCGGTCAAAAAGATTATCAACAAAGGCTATAAGGCTGATCAGATAACCGAAGAGCTGATCGCCGCCAATTTATACTGGCCAGAACTCCCCGATGTCGATCTGATGGTGAGAACCAGCGGTGAAATGCGCACCAGCAACTTTCACCTCTGGCGCGGCGCCTATTCGGAGCTGTATTTCACCCCCGTTCTCTGGCCGGATTTTGACGATGTCGAGCTGCTGAAGGCACTTCTTGCCTACCAGAACCGCGAACGGCGTTTTGGCATGATCAGCGAACAGCTCGCAAAAAACTGATATGCTGGCAAGAATACCGGTGCTGTTGCTCGGAATACCCGCCGTCTACGGGCTGCTGGTAGCCGGCGGCGATATGGTCCGTCTGATTTTTCTCGTTGTCATCTGCCTGATGGGGCAATTTGAACTGACCCGCATGCTCGAACGCAAAGAAAAACGCCTGCCACTGGCCGAATGGGCCGGCGCCCTGCTGATCATGTCGGCCGCTCACGTCGGCGGCGAACGCGGGCTGTTGCTTGCATCCGGCCTGGCAAGCGTTCTGCTGATGGCAATGACAGTTCTGCGCGGTCTGCGCGGCGACGGTTGCCGCCGCTTCTGTCACGGGTTGTTCAGCCTGCTGTATCTGCCATTCTGCCTCAGCTTTTTTCTGCTGCTTGGGCGGGCTTACGGCGGCATGACACTTTTTGTGCTTATTGCCTCGATCTGGGCGCTCGATATCGGTGCCTATGCTTTTGGCATGAGTATCCGCGGCCCGCGCCTCGCCCCTAAAATCAGCCCGAATAAAACTGTTTCCGGGGCCGTCGGCGGCGCTTTTTCCTGTATTGCTTTCATCGTTCTGGCGGGCCATTACCAGATGCTGACACTTGCCACCCCGAACCTGCTGGCCCTTGCTTTTTCGGTTGCCATTCTGGGGCAACTTGCCGATTTATTTGAATCGATACTTAAACGCGAGTCCGAAGTTAAAGACTCAGGGGCGCTTCTCGGAGCCCATGGCGGCATACTCGACCGTATAGACAGTATCCTGTTTCTCGGCCCGGTGTGTTATACGGTTTTCATTTTCTAAACTGTCAGGAAAGGTCGTCGGATGTTAGGTTTTCTCTATATCGCAGTAAAAACAATCTTATCAATCAGCTTCGTTCTCGTCAGTATTGCGCTGGTGCATGAACTTGGCCATTACGTCACCGCAAAACTCTCGGGCATCTGGGTTCTGGAATTTGCCATCGGTTTTGGCAACCGGCTCATCAAAAAGCAATGGGGCGAAACTCTCTACTCGCTGCGGCCACTTCCTCTTGGCGGCTTTGTCAGACTTGCCGGTATGGATAACGTCGAGGATGAAGAAAAGAACCTTCCTGAAGGCGAAAAACCAGAGATCGACGAAGACCTGCCACTCGTGCCCGCCGACCACCCGAAAAGCTACCTGAGCCGTCCGGCCTGGGCCAAGATTCTCGTGCTGTCAGCCGGATCGATCATGAACCTGGTCTGGGCGATCGTTCTGTTCATCACCATCTACGCCGTCGCCGGCGGCCCGCTGACCAATATCGCGGTCATGGAAGCCCCGCAGGACAAACCGGCCTATATCGCCGGTATCAGAAGCGGCGATATCATTACTGCCATTGACGGCCAGAAGATCAGCGACTGGAGCGATGGTATCACCATTATCAACAACTCTGCCGGCAAAGAGATCACCCTCAGCATTGCCCGCAATCACCCGATTCGCAAATCTGCGGCCGGCGGTGGCATTCTTAAAGAAGACTTCGCAGTAAACAACGGCACCTACGAAATCCACGATCAGGAGACCCTCTCGATCAAGGTTAAACCTGAAGGCACCATGGGGTCTGCCAAGATCGGTATCGCTCTCGCTCCTAACAACTTCGACTTTCAGGCCCTGCCATTCAGCAAAGCCTGCAGCAAGGGCATCAACGATGGCCTGAGCGTTATCGTTCAGACCGTGGGTGGTCTGTTCAAAATGTTCACTCGCGAAACCCAGGCTGACGTCGCCGGCCCGGTCAAAATCATGAAAATGATCAAGGACCAGTCATCGAAAGGCATTTTCGACCTGCTTTATCTCACTGCCATCCTTTCGGTCAACATCGGCCTGATCAATCTTCTGCCCCTGCCGGTTCTCGATGGCGGCCGCATCGTTTTCGTTCTGCTCGAAATCATGTTCGGATTCATCAACAGACTCGCCGGTCTCAAACTGGCCATTACCCCGAAGGTAGAAGAAACCATTCACTTTGCCGGTATGCTTTTCCTGCTGTCTCTGCTGGTGTTCGTCACCTACAAGGATATCATGAGCTTCTTCTAAAGCCGCAAAAGCAAATCAAAAGCCTCGCCCGATAAAGCGCCGGGGGCTGTCTCACAAAACGTGAAACAGCCCCCGGTTTTCTTTTCTGCTTGTTTAAGCGGTCAGAAGTTAAGCTGGCGGGTGAAAGGGATCTCGACGCCGCCGGCTTTAAGACGAAATTCAGCGGTTCCGGTCAGCTTTACCAGGGCCTTGATGTCATCACCGAAAGTATCAGCCTTGCCCTGCGCACGGTTCAACAAGCCTTTAAGCAAAGGCCCGGCGTTTTTTTCGATAGTTTTCTGCAGGGCCCGGCGGGTCATGATTGAATCGACATTGCAGGCAACCGGCACTATGGCCTCGTGTCCACCCTCGATTGCCAGCTTCGGTGCGGCCTGCATGCCCTTTGCAATCGGGTATTCACTGATATTGAGACTGAAATTCATATTCTGCAGCACTACGCCCATCGGCAGGGAGTTCTTGACCCTGAAGTTAAGCCGGGCTCTGGTGGTTCTGTCAGTCAGGCTTTCGGGATCGAGAAAAGCCCGGTCAATAGTCACCTTTACCCGCTTGCCAACCTCACCCATGAAAGAGTCGAGATTGGCAAAAAAGTAGACCAGACCGACAGAAAATAACACCACACAAATAATAAAAAAAATTACCAGTTTGCGGAAAACTGCAGAAACTTTCGCAGCCCCTTTTTTCACCTTTGCCGCTTTGCCGGCACCCGTTGCCGATGCTGCCTTCGCCGGTTTTTCGGAATGGTCAATCTCTCTTCGGCCGGCGGCGGCGCGCCGATCCGATTTCTGCCGTCGATCCCCTGAACTGTCGTCATCTCGACGGGCGTCTGAATTTCTTCTATCTGCTGCCATATTCATTTTCCAAAAAAAGATTTTGCACAATCAATAAACAGTGGCTATTCTATTACTTAAATTTCAATTTTTCCATTGTTTTATTCAATTTTCAGGGAGATCGTTCTGACCAGTTCGAATCGATGTGAAACATTTCCAGGGCCGCAGCCATGCAATGAGCGGGCGGTGGTTTTTCTGAACGGCGAATGTGATCTTCCTCCTGATTTTTTCAGAAAAAGCTCATTCTATGCCGATTTCGATTTTTTCGCCGCCGACGGCGGGGCCAATATCGCCCTTAAATACGGCATCATCCCGTCACTGGTTCTCGGCGACATGGACTCAATAACAGCTGCTAACCGCCGCAAACTCGAAAAGCTCGCCAGATTTGTGGTCGTTCCCTCAGAAAAAGAAAAAAGCGACGGCCAGCTGCTGATCGAGCATCTGATCGGGCAGGGTTATAACGACATACACCTGTTTGCTGCCACCGGTGGCCGAATCGATCAGACCCTGTTCAACCTGCAGCTGCTGGCTGAATTTCCGCAGTGCCGTATTATTTCAAAAAATGAAGAGACCTGCCTGATATCTTCAGGAACCGCAATCAGTGAACGCTGCGGTTACCGCGTCTCGCTTATTCCACTGACGCCTTCAGTCAAAGGCCTGACACTCGAGGGCTTCAAATACGAACTGAAAAAAGCCGAAATTAAATTTGGTTCTACTCTGACTCTCAGTAATGTTATAATCAGTGAAAATGCAAGAGTCACCTACAACGAGGGAGGACTTCTGCTGGTAATATCCCGCAGACCCGAAGCGAAGGCGGTGCGACAGCCTGCCCGCCTGCAACTGATCAAAGGGAAAAGACCGGCAAAACCTTATGGTCGATAATCACCAGATTGATTATACAGAAAATATTTTCTACCGTACTTTTCCGCAGCACAGCTTTGCAAGCCGCATTGCCCGCTGGGTAAAAGCTTTTTCATACAGTTTCATCGCCCTTTCCGTTTTCAGCATCATTCTCGAGCACCTGCAGCATTACTGCATCACGCCGCCGGGCATGTTTTTCCAGTTTCTGTTTGCCCTGCTGATGGCAGGCATAATTGAAGTCATCTGTATTCAGATGTCAAATGTCAGCGACCACACGGTATTAGACTACACCAAAAATCTGGTCACCGTGATTCAACACCGTTTTATTCTGCGTAAAGTTGTAGTCCTGGCGTCTTTTGAACAGGTAAGGGTCGTTGGCGTGAGCTCACGCCCCCCCACTCTTCTCGGGCACCTGTTTGCCGACCCGCTGAAGCGCTACGCACTGGTAATAATGAATTACCGCAATCATCTCATTCAGATTACCGAATATGAGATGACCCTTGACGATGCGAACGAACTCGCCACGGAACTGGCCAACCGCCACATGCCCTCCGCCCGTTTTATCATGGGCGAACCGGATACCGAGCTGGTGGCTGACGCCCTGACCGGCGATGTAAGCACCAGACCGGTCAAGCACTCCCTTGCAGCAATGATCGACGCAACAATTCTGCCGGCGCTGCAGGCTTTTTGCGCCCTGATGATCACCGCCGCCATTGTCAGTATTTCCATGCTTGCCATCAGCCGCGTTTCGACGCATGCCTTCGATACCGACCTGCTGGTTGCCCACCAGCCGGTCACTCAGCTGTTTCTGAGACCAGTGGCCCGCGTCGACAAAACCGCGACTCAGCAGCAGCCGGGCTTGGAAAACCCCGCATCCGCCACAGTTGTGCTCTCGACCCCGACGGTTGCCACTGATACAATGGCAACCCTGCCCGCTCCCACAGCATCAGAATCTGCGACAGCAGCTGCCGTTACCCACCAGCCAGACTCTGACCCGGCGCTGATTGTGCCGGCCGCATCAGATACCGCAGTAGAGACAGTGCTTTATCAGGCATCTGAAACCGCCAACCCCGAGCCGCCTTCAACTTCAGTCACAGAAAAAGACCCGTCGGCTGCAACCGAATCAGACACTTCGGCAGCGGGCCAGGAACCGGTGCAGACGGCTGCCGGTCAAGCCCCCGAGTCGTCCCCCGAAAGCTCCGAAAAGTCGGTCGCCACGCCGGCCACTACCGATACAATAACTGCTCCGCCAGCAGAAATATTCCGACCGATACCCCAAAAAGCGGGTCAGAGCCGACAGACACAGCAAATTACAGCGACTGAAATGTCTTACGGATTAATTCCGGTCAACGATTCTCTCGCAGTAAGGATTCCAGCCGTTCCAACCGATGCAATGCAGTCATACGGCAGCAAATCCGGTGGGCACACTGCCCCGCCCGTTTCTGTTGCCGCGATGCCCCAGCCATCTGTTTCCCGACCGGCCACAACGACCAGAGAATGTTCGATTCTTGCCGGCTTTGGCCTGCACCCACTGGTTAACCTCGGCGAAATCGACAGCGATCTTGAGGCAACCCTCGGCAAACCCATTGCAACGCAGAAAACCGTAGGCGGAATTCAGAAAATCTACAATGGTTTTACTGTTCTCTCCGATGAGCACGGCAAGGTGGTCAAACAGATAATCATCACCCGTAAAACTGTTAACAAAGACTTCCTCTGTCAGACGCCACAACAGATTGGCGTCGGCAGCCCGCTCGAACTTTTGCGCACCCGCTTTGGCCCGCCGACATTGCTTACCTCAGTGCCCGGCCTGCATTTTCCCGGCCTCGGAATCTCTTTTATTCCAGCACCGTCGATGCCAGACAAAATCGGCGCCATAAAAATCTACCCGATCGGCACAAGGCCCGAATGAGGTAGTTATTCAGCGGTGGGTATGCTATAATCTTGGCCACAGGAGTTTTTCCGATGGCCAGAAACAGTCGCCCCTCAGTTTTGCTGCACACCTGCAAAATGGTTTTTGTGCTGTTCTGGGTCGTACTTTTCAGCTACCCCGCGGCCTGGCACCTGACAACCTCCGACCGCGAATTCAGGCGTTACCACCTCTGGCGCAAAAGCAGCATGCTGGTCGACGAAAAAGTTTACCCGTTCGCCGATTTTCTGCACATGCTCACTTACCCGGTTCACAACGCTGCATTGAAGGGCAAGCCGACAAGAATCGCCAAACTTGCCCCGGCAGCCGAAACCCTGAATTCGCATGATTATTTCAACTTCACACCCCTTGCCTATGCCACCATTAACGGCGATATCGAGATGATGGCCGGGCTTATCGCCTCGGGCGCCAGCCCCGATATGATTCTGCCTGGTGGAACTACTGCACTGCATCAGGCAATGATCAACAAAGATGAAAAAGCTGCCCTTATGCTTCTCGAAAGCGGGGCTCGGGCCGACGTCGCCGATAACGAGGGAAAAACACCTCTGCATATCTGCGTCGGCAACCAGATGTTCAAGGTTTTTCCCTCCTGCCTGCGCGTGGAATTTGACCTGAACAAAAAAGACAACAAAGGCCTCACACCGCTCGATTACGCAATAAAAAAAGGCTCTTACCAGATGGTGATCGACCTCGCCAGAGCCGGTGCCGAACCGATTCACGTTACCGACAGCCGCGATATCAGCATTTCAATTTTTCTCGCACAATGGCAGAAAACCGGTGATTACAAGCACGCTATCGAGCTGGTTGAAGAAAATGCCAGAAAGTATTATAAATCCGGCCCCGATAAACCGGTGCCGGCCGAATTGCCCGTCGATTTTCGCAGCAGGCCATCTTCAAAGAAACCCGGAGACATACCAGATGAAGACTTATAACGAGTTGCTCAAAAAATTGAGAATCTTCAGGCAGGAACGCAACTGGGAAAAGTTCCACAAGCCGAAGGATCTGGCCATGGCGGCAGCCATCGAAGCAGCCGAGCTCATGGAAGAATTCTTATGGAAAAACGAAGAAGAGGTGGTCGCGAAAATCAAACGCGATAAGGAAAAAATCGCCGACGAAATCGCTGACACCGTCGTTTACCTGATGCTGCTCGCCGACGATCTCGAAATCGACATGTATGAGGCGATCGAGCGCAAGATGCAGAAAAACGCCCAGAAATACCCGGTGGAAAAATGCCATGGCAGGGCAACCAAATACACCGACCTCTAAGTCACGGTTCTGAATGCAGAAAAGGCACTATTACATTCTATTACTTTTTATGTCAGCGGCCCTGGCGGTGACCGGCTTTTTCTCGCTGCATCTCGGCACTGTTCCGGTGCCCGTGTCGGCAACTCTCTCGGGCTTTCTGCCCGACGCACAAAACAGCTTCTCCGGCGCCGAACTCGAAACGTTCAAAACTGTCGTCATGCAGATAAGACTGCCGCGCCTGCTGGCTGCGGTTCTTTGCGGCGCCGCTCTCGCCGTTTCCGGTGTTACCTATCAGAGCATGTTTCTCAATCCGCTGGTTTCGCCAGATCTGCTGGGGGTTCTGGCGGGTTCGGCCTTTGGCGCCTCACTTGGTCTGCTTTTTGGCAAAAGCCTTCTGACCGCACACTTGTTTGCTTTTATCGCCGGCATCATTGCGGTCGGTTTTGCGGTTTTTCTGGCCCGCCTTTTTCCGGGTAACCGCCTGATCATGCTGATCATGGGCGGCGTTATCAGCTCTTCCCTTTTTACTTCGCTTTTATCGGTGGTTAAATTTGTTGCCGACCCGCATAATGAGCTGCCTGCCATCGTACATTGGCTTATGGGCGGGTTCTCATCGGTCACCATGCCGGCGGTCTCTGCCGCGGCCCCGTTTCTGATAATTGGTATCACCGTGCTCAATGCCATGAGCAGTTACCTCAACATCCTCAGCATGGGCGAAGAAGAGGCTGCCACTCTCGGCATCAAGGTCTCGACCGTGCGTAACCTGATGATTGCCGTAACGACAATGATCTGCTCGATAACGGTGGCTCTTGGCGGTATGGTCGGCTGGGTCGGCCTGATGATACCGCACATTACCCGTATGATCACCGGCCCCGACAATCGGCAGGTCCTGCCCGCCGCGACTCTGATCGGCGCTCTGTATCTTCTGGTTACCGACATCTTCTGCCGGGCGGCATTCAGCACTGAATTGCCAATCGGCATCATGACCTCACTGATGGGCGTGCCCTTCTTTATTTTCGTTCTCAGCAGAACCTCAGGCAGGTGGAACTGATGCCGGCAATCGCTGTAGAAAACCTGTGCTTTCATTATGACAGCCGCAAACCGGTGCTCGACAATCTGTCTTTCACGATCGAAACGGGCAGCGTCACTTCGATTCTCGGCCCCAACGGCAGCGGTAAAACCACGCTGCTGAAACTTATGCTTGGCCTTAAACAGCCAGTATCCGGCTCAATCATGATTGCCGGGCGCCCGCTCGATCAGATTCCCCTGTCAGAGCGGGCAAAGCTGCTCGCCTATGTGCCGCAGCAGCACAGCCCGATTTTTTCTTATAAATCTCTCGATGTTGCAGCAATGGGGCGGGTACCACATGCCGGCATTTTCTGCAGCCTCAAAAAGGCTGACCTCGAAATTGCCCGGCAGAACATGGCCCGCCTCGGCATCGAACACCTGGCCGACCGGCCATATACCGAAATCAGTGGCGGCGAACAGCAGCTGGTTCTGATTGCCCGTGCCCTCAGCCAGGGGGCCGGCATTCTGATTCTCGACGAACCGGTAGCCGGGCTTGACTATGGTAATCAGCTGCTGCTGCTGAAACATCTGCGCAATCTTGCCGGCAGCGGCATAACCTGCATAAAAACCACTCACTACCCGGAACACGCTCTCTGGACATCAGACCAGGCGATTTTTATCAAGAACGGCCGGGTCGCCGCCTGCGGCAGCTCAGAAAAAATCATCAATTCAGAAATGCTGCAACAGATTTACGGCGCAAAAATAAATGTCATAGAAACAAACGCAGGTGCGTATAAAATACGCACCTGCGTTCCGGAATTCTAATCAGTAAAGAGTCAGCGACCGGTCATGACCTCACGTTCATGATCGTAAAACACGTCGTCACTGGAGGCACTCTTATTGGTCATCGGGTAGAGCGAGCGAATGTTGCCACCCATGGTGTAGAGCTGCCAGTTGAATTCCTGGCCGTTAACGCTGGCGTTAAAGGTCAGGGCGCCTGGAACGCTGCCCATGCTGCGGGCAGTTTCGATGGCGATATGGCCGAGAGCGAGCAGAGCCTGCACTGAATGGCCGTTAGAGAAGCCTCCCTTGGGCTTTTTGGCTTCGGGAAGTGGACCATCTCCGTCGGCATCCCAGACGAAGCTGCCGGTATAAATTTTCTGGTTGCCTACACCGGCCATAACCGAAAGCACGTCGGCGCGGTTGCGGCGTTCTGCATCGTAAAATCTGTACCACCAGTGAAAACCACTGACCTTCGAGCCTTTGACTTCGCCGGCGATTACATGTTCAAAGCCGAGGCCTGAACCGAACCAGTTGCTCTTGAGGTCTGCCATTGTGGTATTGGTAACCTTGAGGGCATGCAGGATGACCGGGTCATTTTTGAGGGTCGCGAGGAAAGCGTCGATGTCTTTATCGAGGCGGCTGGCATCATTAGTGCCGGCCTTGGGGTTGAATTTTTCACAGAGAGCCAGAGCGTTTTTGTAAGAAACCGGAATCTCGCCGGCGTAATCTTTGAAAAGCTGGCCTTTATTTGATTTTTCGTTCTTTTCGACTTTGATTGCATCACGATCAAGGCCGGTGATCGGAGCGGTGCGTTCGAGAATCTGTTTGCGGATTTCGGTTACATTGCGTGAAGAACCGTAGGCCGAAAAAAGAATCGGGCTGCCGTTGTTGGCAATTGCTTCGGCTCTGCTGACCGCAGCTTTGAAGTCGTGATCGGATTCGATCAGGCCGGCAACAATGCTGTTTTCGAGGGTCTGTCTGAGGCCTGCATCTTCAATGGTGGCAAGCTGATCATGGAAAGCGCTCAGACGCTCGCTGGCGGCGTTCTGTGCATGAAGTGGGGTTAACAGACCCGCAACAAGGAAAATAACGGAAAGTAGTCTCTTACGCATTTCTGCTCCTTACTCGATACTCAATACTTTTACGAGACAGAATACAAACTTGATACTAAAGTGGCGACCATCGTCGCCTTACTCAATACGATACTTTTTATAGTCTAACCCATAAATATAGAACTGACAATAGCGATTACAAATCTTTTTTTATTTTTTCGTACACCGGATTTATGGACCGGTCAGGGCACCGCTGCTTACAGGTGTAGAGGCCCCTGCGGCCATGCCTGAGCCCAGAAACATCGCACGCCAGGTATTTATTTCGGCCCGGTCCCGGTCAGATATGAACTCGGGGCGCAATGAAACGGGTTTAAGAACTCGTTCATAAAAGCCCTGCAAACCATCCGCCAGAATGTACACATTTTTAAAGCCGGCGGCATTGAGCACAGCCCAGGCCTGCCCCGGGTGAGTAGCACCATTCGAATAAAGCACGATGCGGTCAAAGCGGCGGTACCTTTCGAGACCGGCAACCAGTGATGACAATGGCTGGTGGGCCGCGCCCGGAATGTGCCATTCATCGAATTCTTCACGGGTTCGCACGTCAATCAGGGCGATTTTTTTCTGCCCGGCCAGTTTTTCGCGGGCAAAAATTTCGGGTTCGATGTGATCCTGACCCGTTTCAATCTTAAGCAGAATCTCTTCTGAAGAAGCCGTGGCAAAGCGCACAGAATCGATGGGGAACTTGTCGAGAAGGAGATTTCCACAGGCTGACAACAGAATTATTACCGAGAAAACCCACAGACCATTGCTTCTGCTGGCCACGAGGGTAAACTTGAACTTTTCTTCGATCAGCTCAGAAAACCAGAAGGCAATAACCGCGATAACCGTCAGAAGCAGACCAAACTGCGCGAAGGTCATGCCGGCCAGTTCATAAATGAAGCTTCTGCCCATGTCTTCCATGGTATAAAGGGGCTCGAGAATGCCGAAGAAGTCATTGAAAAGAAAACTGCCGATCATGGCACCGACAAGAAAAATCAGGGCATCGAATTTGCCGCTGACCATGCCGACCGCTGCGGTTCCGGGGCACCAGCCGCCGATGACGAAACCGATACCAAAAATCAGCCCGCCGACAACCTGGGCATACAAATATGTTTCAGGCACATAAATCGATTCGGTATTGACAATGCCGGTGGCCAGAACGAAACCGACACCAAGCATGGCGGTTATGACGGCGCTGAACATCACTTTGAGCACTGTCATGTCGGCGAAATAGAATATACCGGCCAGTTTTTTCGAACTGCCGAAACCGGCCTGCTCAAGGCACCAGCCAAACCCGACACCGATTATGAGAGAGCAGACAAACGCCATGGGCGAGTTGAGAGACATGCTGCCATAAAATGTTTCAATCATGCCACTGCCTCCTGAAAAAATAAGCCATCAGGTAGCCACCGGCAAAAGTTGCCAGAAGAAAAGCGACACCACCGGTTGACAGCAAAGCAGTACCGGTCAGGGCCTGCCCCGAAGTGCAGCCGCGCGCCAGACGCGAGGCAAAGCCGGCCAGAATGCCGCCAAGCAATGCCAGAATCAGTCTCTTCCCTGCCGGAAAGGCGTTACCACGCTCGACCATGACTTTGACGCGCCGGTTGAGAACTGCCGACACGAAACCGCCAAGCATAACCCCCACCAGCATGTAGACCAGATAATAATTCATGGGCTCACCGCCCCAGGCGCCAAAATACTTCGAGCCAAGAACATTGTCAGGAACGATGCAGAGACCGCACCAGGACGCTGCTCGGGCAATAGCATTCGAGGCCCCGAGACCTGCCCCGAGCACAATGAACGACACAAGCAGTGTCAGACCGAGTAAAAAACCGGCGAGGTAAGGATTCATATAAGGTTTTTCGCCATTCATCAGCAACCAGCCCCCTTTCTGACAGGTTTTGCCGCCGGTGCCGGTGGAACCGGTGATTTGGCCGGAGAGACCGGCTGTGGGTCAGTGATCTGCCCTGGCACAAGCTGTTTCTGGGTCGGAAACACCGGCGCAGCGCCAGCTGGCACCAGCATCCGTTCCCGCATGAATTTCATTTCAGTGGCACGCCAGTAGCCTTCGATACCACCCAGCAGGGCCTTGATCGGCCGATGTGTCTTGCGCGAAAGAATGCCGGCCGCGATCATGGCCAGGCTGCCGTCGCGGTCAACGATTACGAGAGGCACATCGCCGGCCTGCCAGGAAAGATTTTCGAGCAGATCGGCAATATCAACCTGCTTTGCCCCGACCGGGTTATAATCTTCGACCTGCTCAAAGGGCCTTATATCGATGATCTCGAAGGTGCCAGGCAGGTCTCGTATCATTTTTTGCAGCTGGTCTGCCGAAATGCGGTCAGGCAGGTTGAGACTGCGAAACGCTGAAGATCCGGCAGGCGCAATTGCAGGTTTCGTTTCTGCGGCAGCCGCGATTTTGACAACCGGCAGGCCGGCTTCAAGCCAGGCCTCAGAGCCGCCCTGCATACTGGTGGCCGCCGTAAAACCGGCCCGTTCGAGCAGCCCAACAGCAAGATTTGACCTGAAAGCTGAATTACAGACAGCTACAACCGTCTGATCCTTTGCAAGCCTTGCGGGTGCCTGCTTTTCTAGAATATCGAGCGGAATATTGAGAACTTCGCCGATTTTCATGCCAAAATATTCGTTCGGGCGGCGAACATCGACCACGACCGGGGCCTCGCCCCTGAGCATCTGCTCGTGCAGTTCAACAGCCTGAACCAGTCGCGTGGTGACGGTTTGACCGCCGGCAGCGACATACTCGTCAAAAAGAACGTGTTCGGCGTTATAACCCACCCGTTTGAGTCTTCTGGCTGCCTCGGTAAGCTCAGACAGGCTGCCGACCAGCACCAGTCTACTTTTAAAAGGGACGATTATACCGGTCCAGGTTTCGAGTCGACCGCGCAGAGCAATGTTGACTGAACGCAGAATATGGGCTGCGGCATAGGCCGCGGCATCGCGTACGTCGACAAAATAAACGCCATCGTCAGCGATGAGGGAAGCAGGATTATCGACTTTAGGGCCAAGCGGGTTTTCCCAGTCGATTTTTTCGGGGCCGCTGCGGTTGATGCGGGCATTTTCGCCAAAATACTGCGGCGCGGGTTCAAGACCGCTGATAAAATTGGCGATAAAGGCGCTGCGGTTGCCGACAAATTTCAGATAATGGTTGCTGACCTTTTCTTCACCGATAGTAGAAGACGGTGCATCGCTGAGATGAGCCCCGCACAGCGAACCGGCGCCATGTGCCGGCAGAACCACCACATTTTCGCGCAGGCGGGTCAGCTTTTTGTTCCAGGTGTCGAACATCATGCCCGCGAGTTCGGCCGCCGAATAGCTGCCGCCCATCAGATCTG
>Ga0116178_10001347_pt1 | contig 20375 bp, 13 predicted proteins | sample AD_STIC12_MetaG_FD_89880 | JGI IMG/M metagenome (GOLD analysis project Ga0116178, IMG submission 89880) | Active sludge microbial communities of municipal wastewater-treating anaerobic digesters from USA - AD_STIC12_MetaG | ecosystem: Engineered > Bioreactor > Anaerobic > Digestate | place: USA... | reverse complement strand
TCGTTTCAAGTCATTGCCGGACTGGGTCATGGGCAAGGCCGAAAGGCCGGATGCCGTCGATGAAAAGCTTGGCGAACAACTGCGCGGGTTGGGCAGTGCCCGGTTCATCAATCCGCTTCAAGGGGAAATCGACGCGGTTTCGCGGGCCGTGGTCGATCTCGCAAGGCAGTGGGAGACATACAGGCGGGCACGGATAAAGGAAGACATTGCCGCCGGTAAGACCGTCGAGGGCACGGAGGCATCGGACGAGGAGCAGAAGGTTGTCGATGTCGCATCTTCAATCACCAAGGTTCCCGAACTGAAAGTTTCAATCCTGCATCCCGCGGCGGCCTTCGGCGATACCATGTTTGCCGGCGTCGGTATGGTACGTGAAGGTCGATTCCACGCCGAGTCGTCCGACGGCGCGGCGAACGTAGTTAAGTTTTTCGGCGCCCGGGCGAGGTGCAGCGCCGTTCTTGGCGGTCTTGTTGGCGACATCTTCAAGATGTTTGTCTTAAGAAGCGGCGTCTCGGTCAAGGCCATGTTCAAGAGCTATCAGGCGAACATCGGTGATGTGTCTGCAGCGAGTACGGATGAACAACTGGTGTCCGACACAGCGACCGTCGAGTTTGCCTCGAACATCGCCCGGGGAGGACTGAATCTGAACGTGAAGGGCATGCTGAAGTCCCACCAGGAGAATTCGGTCGCGGCCGGAAAATCGACCGACATCGAATTTACATCCAGCGACATGGACATCTCGGCAGTCCTCGGCGGCAAGCCGGTAAAGATCGTGCTTGCCGATGGTGTCATCTCCGACGTGTCCGGCATGGACGTCTGCGCCGCAACCGACGGTTTGATCGAAAGCGTTCGGGCGGCGGGTTTCGACGTCGAAGTCAAGGACTTGCCGGATTCCCCCTTCGGTGCCGCCCTTTCCCGGGTCAGGATCATTCCCCGATAGGTGTCGAGACGTTTGCTGTCTGATGACGCCTCTGGTATCACTCAAATTCTGAAACCGATAAATACAACCAGCAGTGGGTCGGGAAGGTCATTGTGTCTCTCCAGGGTGGGAACCATGATTGAAAGACCGGTCTGCAACGCTCGATCATGCAGGAGGTGAAGGACGTAGTAGATTTCAATCAGAACGAAGGGGCCAACAGATTCATTTCCAAGAAACCAGTCCCTGTCCGGCTTATAGTCAATCGGTTGGTTGATGACTCCGCCGAAAAGCCCTGTCATGAATCGGAACTCATGCTTGTTGTCTTTTCCGATGTGAAGAGGATAGCCGAAGGCAGTTCCAGCATAGGCCGCCCATCCCATGGAGTCACTACCAGAGCCAAAACCGGGCCCGAATACGTTGCCACCTCCCCGTAGAATCTCCCAAAGGAAATACTTCCATCTGACGGTGAAGAGGGAAGCGTCAACTCCACCACCGTAAGAGCCTCCGTTGAATCTAAGAGAAAACCATTCCGTCTTCGTGCGGCTGATGGATTTTTTGATACGAGGGGTTGTTGGAACAAGTGGGCCATTAATAATGCCCCTGACGGAACCCTTGACGCGAATGGAGCCTTCTGTCTTTTGGTTATAGGCGACTGATTGCTGTTCGGGGTAGCCTTGCATCGAAGGGGCAATACCGGCCTCCCTGAATTCCTGGTCAACATTTTCAGGATTCATCCTGCGGAAAGTGTTCAGGCCGTGCCGTAATTGGCTTGCGATTACCGCGATTCCAGACCTCAGATCCGGCATTCTGCATCCAGTGGCCGTGTCTGCCGCAGCAACTGATATCTCGCGCCTGATGTCATACATCGTTGCTGTCATCCGGCACTGTTCGTCTTCATGGAGAATTTGAACCGACAGCGTTTTGTCGGCGCTGAGAGCCTTTCCCAGTTCAATCCTGCATCTGTCGTCAAAACAGTCGTCATAGGACTGCAATTTCAATGTCTTCAGCATGCTTCGAATGTCGGATTCGGGCATCACGCTGATTTGAACCATTGTCAATCGTGTTGTCAGGTAACTCATCAACTGGCTGACTTGAGCGGTGTTCAGGTTAGATCCACGGGCATCAATTGGAAAAACCATGACTCCTGTAATCGTCTGGGGGAAGGCAGGTCCGGACATCAATAAGCAGGCAACTCCGACAATTGTCGAAATGATGCGAAAAATAACAACCGATGCTTTGAAGCAATTCATAATTACCGTACCCGCAACCCCTACAGTTACATATTGAAGAAACCTTACCACAAGAAAAAATCTGCGTCTTCCGAGATGTGAGACATTGTTCGGGTTTTGAAGATCGGCCTGGACAGCAGTCTCAAGGCCCTGATTTGTTTCCGTGTAATAGCCTGCCGCCGAGTGCGGTAATTCGGCCTGAATTCGTTTGGGTGAATTGCTTCTACTTCAGAAGAAGCCTTGGTGTTGATCACGCGGCGGGAATCTTGCCGATTCATCTCGTACAATGCGGGCCGAAAAGGCAGAGGATGTCAAAATGTTGACACCCGACCCGCCCGGAGTATTCTTCGGGAATGGGGGAAATGTCTGTTTTTGCAGGGGTAATCCGAAATGAGATCATCCGTGGTTCGTGTATATACCTGCGATGGCAAGCCCGTAACCAGTAAGCGCGTAATCCTTGAATTCGTCGGTGGCGTGACTGGCGCGGTTGCCACCGATGGAAATGGTCAGGCCGCAATCCCCCACGAAGCCATCGGTCGTGCCACCGTTTATGTTGCCGGTGAACGCGTCGGCACGATCAATGCCCCGGGCATCGTTACCATCAGTTTACCGCACGGCCGGGATTAACCCGGATTTCGGTCGGACTTCGTTAATTCAAAATCCTGTCTGCTAGATTCGGAAGCCAATAAAAACGAGCATGGACGGGTCTGGAAGGTCGTTTTCAACGGCGTACGTTGGAACGAGAAGGTTGAGTCCTGTTTGAATGGCCATGTTGTGTCTGACGTGGTGCACGTAGCAGAATTCAACAAGAACGAATGGTCCGACCGACTGGTTGCCAAGCTCCCAGGACTCCGATCCGTCGTCCGGGATGTTTTGATTCCATATTCCCGCAAAAACCCCGGTCATGAACCGGATTTCATGCTTGTTATCGTTTCCAATATGAAGGGGATAACCAAAAGCGGTTCCAGCGTAGGCATTGAACCCCATTGAGTCTGCCCCCCCGCCAAAACCTGGTCCGAAGAGGCTGAATCCGCCACGGGCGATTTCCCAGAGGAAGTGCGGCCAGCGCAACGTGAACAACGAGATTTCAACGCCGCCCCCATAGTTTCCGCCGTTAAAGCGCATTGCGAACCATTCCATCTGACTTCTTTCAAACTTCAGCAGGTTTGGCGTAATCGGTTGGTCACCTTTTGGTCTCGAGGTTGATTTCTGCGTTGTTTCAGGCGACAGAGGCGGCTGGGTTTTGTAAGTCTGGCCACGAACTCTATCGATATCCGTTGGAAACGGCCGAAGTTCCCGATGGCCGTTGGCAATCCCCCCTTCCGATGAAAGCTGGGATGCAATTGATGCCAATCCAGAGCGCAGATCGGCCATCTGGCAGCCGGTCAGTTTGTCCCCGGCGGCCACGGTTACTTCAGTCCTGATATCGAACATTACTGCTGTGATTCGGCAATCGCGTCCTTCATGAACGATGTCAATCGATAACGTCTTGTCAGCGCTAAGGGCCTTGCCGATTTCGATTCTGCAGGACTCGTCATAGCAATCGTCGTACGACTGGATTTTCAGGTCGATCAGCCGGCGCTTGACGTCCAGATCCGGCATCACGCTGAAACGTTCGATGGTCAGGCGGGCAATAAGATAGCTTTTCAATTGCCGGTGCTGATCTCGTTTAAGGATAGACGTGGGTGCGGAGATCGGGAAAACAAGCAGGCCGGTAATCGGTGGTTCAGCCCGGGCCATCGATGGCATTGTCATGGCCAATGCGATCAGGCAGGACAATAGAATCGGCCCGCGTACGTTGGATAAATGATGAATCTTCAAATCAGTCTCCGCCGCCCCGGATGCCTTGGATGCTGGAAATATAACAGATGGTTTGGACTTGGTCAGCCCGCAAGTCCAGTTTGTTCATCTGCTCAGAGTCGCAAGCCGATGAAAAAGTGCATGGCCGGATCCGGCAGATCGCCGCGGATTGCAAGAGTCGGAATCAGAACGCTTATTCCTGTCTGCAAAGCGAAACTTCGCCGAATATGAAACACATAAAGGAACTCAAGCAGGACGAAAGGCCCGATTGACTCATCGCGAGCCTCAGCGCCCATTACCATCACCGGCTGGATGATTTCTCCCGCGAAGAGGCCTGTCATCAGTCGGATTTCGTGTTTGTTCCTGTTGCCGATGTGGAATGGAAATCCAAATGCCGTCCCGCCATAAGCAGCCCAGCCGGAGGAGTCATAGCCCGTTCCGAAGCCAGGACCTTCCGCATTTCCTCCACCCCGAAGGATTTCCCATACGAAGTATTTCCAACGGATCGTGAAAAGGGAGGCTTCAAATCCACCACCATAACCACCCGCATTCACACGTATTGAAAACCATTCGGTTTTGGTACGGCTTGGTTCTTTTGAAACCTCTGGTCGTGGCGACTTAGCCGGGAGGTTCCCTGTGGTCGATTTCGGGACGCCCCGCAGGATTTCAGCTGCCTCTGCATAAACGTCTCTCGCCCTTCTGGCAGCCTGTGCCCGATCAGGACGGGCATTCACATTTGCGGGATTCAAGTCCACTCTGACGCCACTTCGCTGATCGCCAGCAGCATCGAGCCGGGTATTGGACGTGTAAGATTTGGTTCTGGACAGTTCTGGCTGCTGCGAGGGATTGAAAAGCATTCCCTGCTTCAGTTGGCCCGTGATTTCGACAATTCCCGCCCTGAGATCCGCAATCGTGCAATTGACAAGCGTATCGTCGGCTGCAATGGATATCTCGGTTCGAATGTCATACATCGTCGCGGTCATTCTGCACTGCTGGTTTTCCTTGAAGATCTCAACTGTAAGGGTTTTATCGGCGCTTAGTGCCTTTCCAAGGTCGATTCTGCATTGGTCGTCATAGCAGTCGTCCCATGAACGAATTTTTAGCTCGCTAAGCTTGTGCCGAATGTCTGATTCGGGCATTACGCCAACCTTAGCCATGGTCAGCCTGGTCGTAAGATAACTTCGAAGCATGCGTATCTGCACGAGCGGCAGATTCGCCCCACGAACCGTTATTGGAAATATGACAACTCCGGTCACTTCAACGCCTGAAGCAGATCGGGAAACTGTAGTGGCAACAAGGGTCGCGAGCAGAACCGGAACCAGATGGCGCAGAGTCTTGGCAAGCATCTGAATGAATTACCTTGTCTGAGTTACGATATCGTCATGGATGGTACCATAGCACATGACGGCAGCAAAAATGCGCCCGCGCTGTTGACAGTAACTGTCAGTATTAATTATCTTGGCGGTCTTGGGCGGAAATCGACAATTTTCGGCCTGGTCGCTCTTGTATGGGCGGATTTGATCCGACGGTCTATTTGGAGCGTTAGATGATGACCAACTGTCCCTGTGCCTTTTTCCAAAGGCTTCTTGTCCTCGTTCCCATTGCTTTTTTGTTTGTTGCTGGCTGCGGAGGTGGTCAGGATGAAGATGATTTAACCTGGGACGGTGGTACCGACGCCGCCGTGTTCGATGTCGTCGAGGATGGTGGAGCGGATGCCGTCCGGGACGTTCGTCCGGACGGTGACGGCGACACGATACAGGGTGATGCAACCAATGGGGATGCGGCCGGTGATTCGCGGGAAGACGCGTCCGAAACCGATGCGGTGAAGGACGTGGCGGAGGACGTGCCCGAGCTTGATTACGGGTTCGTGCCCATCCCCGCTGTGGCGACTTGCACGGCGACAGTCGATCCTTGCGACACCGACGCCGCGGCCCCCGCAATCTGGGCTTCATATCGCAAGGATTACTGGCTGCCCCAGGAACAGTACGACGAAAAGACGACGCCGCAGCTTGACGGCGGTCGTTTCCACATCGCGGCGATTTCGGCCGTCACCGGCAACGTGACCGGTGTTTACATCAATGATTCGGAAGTTTCGACCCTGCTGGTCGAGCCCTTCATGGAGTGGTACCACGTCTGGCCCGAGCAGGTCGTGGCCGGCCAGCCGGTGTGGTTTGCGTTCCATTCGCGCAATCCGGAGTGGGATTCGGCTATCGAGGGCGACATCAGGATCGAAACCGACGCCGGCGTGGCGGTTGAAGGCAAGTTCCCGGTGGCGGTCAACAAGGTTCCGGCGGGGGCCGTATCCCTGGCGACCGGCGGCGATGCTCTGTGGCTGCACTTGAAGAACGACGACACGGTAGCGCACCAGGCGACCCGGGTCATTCTGAACGGCCAGATCCTTTTCGACGGTGAAGCCCCGACGGCCGGTCCGTTGTGCCTGCCTTACGACACGCTGCAGCCCGGACAGACGGCGATGTGGAGCCTTCCTTTGTGCGGTTCGGCGGTTATCGGCACGCCTTACACCGTGGTCGTGGAATTCGCCGGCGCACCGCCTTCGGTTTCGGTCGGGCGGATCCTTCGGCCATTCTTCCCCATAGAGGTCTGGCCGTCGTCGAAGGATTGCGCACTGCCGGGACATGAGAACGGCTTTTGGGGCGACCTGGACGAAATCGGTGTCGATACCGTGTATTACTACTGGAACGGCTTTGACCGGTGCGGATTCGACCGCGACACGATGCTGGGCCAGACGCTGCCGGAAGAGGGTGACGCGTACGTCCTGCTGGGTGACGACTTCCCGTTCGACGACCCGCCGGAGGATCCCATCCCGGTGCGCGACAACGTGCTGGGTTTCCTGACCGGCGACGAGTCGGACTGGAGCATTTACAACGACGAAACAGGCTTCCCAAACGCGGCCAACAAGGCCCGCAAGACCCGCGCGATCTGGCGCCTGTACCCGGATCTGTTGACCTACAACGGCGCCATGACCAACAAGCATGTCGGTGTGTTCGCGGGCATGGCGGACATCCAGGGGATCGACTTTTACAACGCGGCCTGCGCGCCGCACATCACCGAATTCGGCGTGCATCCGCCGCTGCGCGGGCCTTACGACTACCTTCGGAACGCCCGTAACAACCACATGCCGTGGCTGACATGGTTTTACAGCCAGGGAACCGGAAGCTGGGACGGGCACGCGGCCCCGCATGAAATCGCGATCCAGGCGATATCGGTCATGGCGGCCGGGGCAAAGGGGCTGATGTGGTTCATGGCGACGCAGGAAGGGCGCGACAACCTGCCGGACACATGGCAGGCCATGTCCGACGCCAATCACATCTTCAAGGGCATGCGCGAGTATCTGCGCCAGGGCGACATCACAGGAGCGGCGCAGTCCGATCCCGACACCATCGTGGATATGATCCGCGCGGACGGCGTGCTGGTGGTCCCCGTGATAACGGCAAAGGCCGAAGTCGAGATGACCGACGAAAATTGTGCGTTCTGGTCGCTTGGGCTGCTGGAAGAGGAGCCGCACTGGATCCTGGCCGAGCGCGCGACGGATGTCACGATCACCGTGCCGGACGACTTCGCGGTCAACGACCTGTTCGAAGTGGTCGCGCCGTCCCCTGAAAACCAGTCCGGAATCAGCGAAATCACCACGCCGATCCTGGTCCAGGGCCGCCAGATAACCCTGGTCGATGTGCCACTTTCCAACACCGAACCTACCCACGTCTATGTGTTCGCGACCGACTCCGCCACCCGCCAGGCCATCACCGATGCGATGGCGGAGTGATTTCCTGTTTCAAGACTGACTGTTATGCGGCGGATGGTCAGGGCGCCGGGTTCTGCCCGGTCACGGCACGATGGCCTGGAAGGGGCGGCAGGGCTGGCCACGCAGGGCGGTGCAGTCAGTCGCAAGGTCGGTCGGGACGGTCACGCCGGGGACCAGGGGCAGGGCCAGGCTGGACTGATGATTTTCATCGACCGCAATCTCGATGACGTTCGGGTCGCCCCAGTTCTTCAGGTTGAACATCCATGAAGCCATGCTGTCGCCGGGGGTATCGACGATCAGGCGGATGCGCGAGCCGGCGCGGAACACGTGGCCGAACGGCATGATTTCCACGCGGGCGAACGTCCATTCACCGGGGACCAGCGGCTGCAGGTCGGCCTCGCGGTGGGTCTTGACGGGGCGCAGTTCGGTCGCGTCGTCGCGCAGGGCGCGCTGGGACAGGCGCAGCCAGCCGACCTGGACGTATGTTTCCATGCCGTCGGGGCGGACTTCGGTCAGGGTGACTTCAAGGTCGGCGTCGTCGTGGTTGCTGCGGACCCACAGGTCGACGCTGCCGGATCCCAGCATCACGCGGTCCTCGGTCAGGGGCGGCGTGATGAAATCGACGGCGTTTCCGGATTGCGGCTGACGCCAGGACCAGTCGGGCGGCAGGTCGTCATAGACTTCGCCGGACGCCAGGGTGACTCGGTGGCCGGCTTCCGCGTCGGCAACGAAGCCGGTGTAAAGCTCCCAGGGCTCGCCCGTCCCGTCGGTGTCGGCGTTGGATGCGGCGCCTGCGGCGTCCGCGGGCGCGGCCTGGGTCATCGTCGAGTTCAGGCCAAGCGTCCACCGATCGACCACTGTTCCCGGGATCGGCCATGCGTCGAAGCGCTGCTCGAAAGCGCCGACCGGCGCGGCAGGATCCTCCTTCGGGTTCGTCCCGGATTCAAAGATGACGCGCACGGGCGGCCGCGCGTCCCACATGGCCAGGGCTTCTTCATATGTGGCGGCTTCGGCCAGCGGTGTCTGCTTGATGTCGATCTGGGCCCCGAAAATCTTGTCCATGAAGATGCCGCCAAGGCCCAGGACGCCTTCGTCCGGGCGCGGGATTTCCCGGGCCACGAACAGGTACAGGAACTCCATCCATTCAATCAGGTCCTGGGGCGCCGCGCTGTCGTTGTGGAAGCCGTTGGTGACAGCGAAGTGGACGTTGGGCGAGCCCTTGAATTTGTCCATCAGGGCCGCGAAGTGCGGGCCGGTCTGTTCGTCCTGCCACTGGCCGGTCATGAACACCGGGACGTTGATTTTGTCCACCCAGGCCGACGGATCGACCGGGAGCGCGACATCGTCCGTGTAGTAGGGGGCATGCAGTGCTTCCGTTATGGCGTCGCGCTGCTGGCCGTGCAGGCGCTGGTGGATTCCGCACCACGGGTCGCCCGATTCGTGGACGGCGGTGGTCCACCAGGGATCCCATGGAAGCGCGTAGTTAAGGACGGCGTCGTGCCACTTTTTCGCGAAACCATCGTTATAGATGCCGCCGGGAAGCAGGCATGACGACGTCGAGTCGGCCAGAACCGATTGGGGTGCGATGGCGGCCAGGCTGGGCGGCTGCTGGGCCGCCACGAACAGGCTGGCGATGCCCGGGTAGCTGATGCCGACCATGCCGACCTTGTGGTGCTTGACCCAGGGCTGGGCCGCGACGATTTCGACCACGTCATAGCCATCCAGATTCTGCAGGTTCTCGAAGTAGTCGAAGGCGCCGTCGGAACAGCCGGTGCCACGCATGTTGACGCCGACGGTCGCAAATCCCAGCAGGGCCGCAATCATGTTGGATGGGTCGTCCGGCGCGTTGCACAGAACCGGATAGATTTCGCAGAACGGAACGACGTCCTCGCTGACGACCCGGCCGGGCATCGATGGTGCATAGCCGGAATAGCTGATGACGGTCGGGTACGGGCCGTCCTCGATCGGGCCGGGCAGGGTGCAGAAGTACGACAGCTTGTTGCCGTCGCGGGTCTCCAGGTATCCGAACCCGGGCTGGATCACCTGGTTGTCATAAAAAGACTGCGGCGGCAGGCTGTTGTCCTGGGATCTGACTTCCAGCGGGCCGGTGTAGTCGTCCGGGTCGGCCTGCAGGCGCACATAATATCCGGCCGCTGGCGGCACGTTACGGAAAACCAGGCCGCCCCACTGGTCGATTGCGCCGCTTTGAACGACGACGCCGTCGGCATCCACCAACTCGATGACCGTCCCAGGTATGCCGGCCAGGTCCTCGTCCAGGTACCGCACATAAACCTGCTCAAGGCTTGCCCGAACGGTGAATGTTTCTGAAGTCCGGTCGGGCAGTGGCTCGGGCCCGCTTTCGGTGGCGCACGCGGTCAGGAAAATCAGGGTCGTGAGGAAGCAGATGCTCGCAGTGGTCCAGACTTTGATGGGTTTCACAAATTGTCTCCGGGAAAAACTATGCGGATTTGACATCAAACGATGTACGACTGCAACAGCCAGAAATGGTTTTTGAGTTGCAATCTGTGCAATGAAGTGGAACTGCGGCATGAATCATGCCGCCGGATGCCTCAGTCTATTCGCATTTGTTCTGTTTCGTGTCGCAGGTGCGGGGTGTGCCATGAAAGAGTTCAAGTATTCGTTACAGGCAAGGATGGACAATCCACAGGAAGGTTTTCACAACATCGGCATTATGGTGTGGTCGGACGACACACTGGGATACTTCTCGGTCTGCGGCGAAGAGGCGCACGCCGCCGACATGTGCGGGCGGATTGAAAACAGCCGGGACTGCGGCCGGACCATCGACGAGTTCGTCGAGTACTTCCTGACGCGGCACGGGGGCTACTTCTACTCGATGGCGCGGCCTGAAACGATCCGGGCCGAGTCCGCCGAGGACGTTGTGCGCCAGGCGGCCGAACGCTGGGATCTGGACTTCTCCGTCCTGCACCGCGTTCGCGCAAAGGTGGACCGCAGAGTCGCCCAGGCGATGATGGACGCGACCAGGTTCGGGTGCGAAATCGGGGTTTTCAAACCGGAAGAGGCCGGTCGGCAATATCTTGGCGGGGACACGGCATTTGTCATGGCGTTCGGAAGCAAGGGCGACCAGCCCGTGTCCGGATACACCAGTGTGTTGGGGTACCTGCCTTTCCCTTACAGTTTCCATCCGTTCGCGCGCGGCCGGTTCTGGATCGAAACGCTGCAGCCAATCGAAGGCGGCTGGCTGGTTCGCGGCTGCGACAACTGGAAGTGGGAACTGGGCAAGCTGGAAGTCGAAATCCGGCCGATTACCGACCCGGGAATGCTGCGCCGCATCTACGACTTCAAGGCCGGCCTGACCCCGGAACAGGCAGACATCATCAAGGGCCATCTGAATTACCTGGGCAACTGGATGATGCTGTAGGGGAAGCCCCGAAACGTCATGCCGTCACTGTCCGATATAACCCGCCGAATGTTCGAATCAAGTCTTTAAGCCGGGGTGATGTTGTGAAAACAGGCAATAACGGTGCCGGGGTGCCTTCGCTTTCGGATGCGGCCGGCGACGAACTCTTCGGTCGTGTGGCGTCGATACTGGAGCAGGCTCGCGCTAGCGTCGTGCGGGCCGTCAATCACAACATGGTCGTCGCTTACTGGTTGATCGGTCGTGAGATCGTCATGGAACTTCAGCGTGGACAGGAACGGGCGGGGTATGGGGAGCGTCTTGTTGAGTATCTGTCAGCCAGACTGACCGCTACGTTCGGGAGATGGTATTCACCCGAAAATCTGTGGAAGTTCAGGTTGTTCTTCGTGACGTTTCCTGTGGATTCAGGAATTCTGTCCACAGTGTGGACAGAATCGAAGCAGTTGGATAACGGTACGAACTTTCGTCTGCCGGAAGGGGCTGTTCCGGCTTTCGACAATCGACTGTCGTGGTCGCATTATCGTGCCTTGATGCGTGTCGAAATATCCGATGCAAGAAAGTACTACGAGAGAGAGGCTGCAGACGCCAATTGGTCTGTTCGTGAACTGGAACGCCAGATTCACACGCACAGTTATCAGAGACTTGTGGCCACACAGATAAAGCGAGTTACAAGCCCAGCCCAGACAAATCCGCTTGAGTCACTGAAAGATCCTTACGTACTTGAATTCCTGGACATCCCGGATTCAGCGGTGATCCACGAAAGTGGCGTTGAAGCCGCCATCATCGAACACTTGCGCGATTTCCTGCTGGAACTGGGAAAGGGGTTCGCGTTCGTGGCCCGCCAGAAAAGGTTGTCGTTTGACGACCAGCACCTTTTTGTAGACCTGGTCTTCTACAACATTCCGCTAAGGTGCTACCTGCTGATTGACTTGAAGGCGGGCAAGTTGACGCATGCCGATGTCGGTCAGATGGATGGTTATGTCCGCATGTTTGACGACCTGGTGGCCGGTAGCGAGGACAATCCGACCATCGGCTTGATTCTGTGTACCGAACACAACAGCGCCGTCGCCAGGTATTCCGTGTTGAACGATCGGCGTCAGATATTCGCCAGCCGGTATGTGACCTGCCTGCCGACCGAAGCCGAACTGGTCGCGGAAGTTCAGCGCGGTCGTGCGTTGGCAGAGGGGCGGATGTCGGTATCCGAGTCATAGCAAAGACGAAATTCTTGCTGGCTGCGATGGATGGCCTACCTGGTTCGGCACTTCTTCGAGACGCAGATTTCGCCTGGCGGGACTCCCGGGCAGCGGTGACGGATTGTTCCAACGGTCCTGAAGGATTAATATTTTCGAGTAACATTCGTTTTTATCCACCGGGTGACTTCATGATGAACTAAAAATTTCGCGGGAGTATTCGCGTCCGCTCGCCGTCGTGAAACCAAAGGTAATGCCCCTTTACGAAGAGATAGTTGTCTTCATCAGATCTAAAAAATTTCGTGTGAAGTCCTGCGATTCAATCAGCCGTGATCATCAATATACGGACCACTTGAAGTACATGACGGATCCGAAATGATCAGTCAATACCTGAAGTACCTTGGCAACTGGATGGCGGTACAGGGGCTGGGTGGCACCATGGCGGGCGTCAGCCCTTCCTGGAAAGGATTCGGTGGATACGTTCCGTCAGTTCAAAGGCGCCGAAAGGTTTTGAAATGAAATTGGTTTCGGGGTTAAGGTCGGGGTTGTCGGCGACGCGGTGGTCGGCATAGCCGGACATGAAAAGGATTGGAATGCGGGGGTGTCTCATCTGAACCGTTGTCGCGAGTTCGTCGCCGGACAGGCGGGGCATGATGATGTCGGTCAGGATCAGTTCGATTTCCTGGGAATGCAGTGTACAGACACCAAGGGCTTCCTGGCCGTCCGCGGCGGTCAGAACCCGGTAGCCGGCCTCGACCAGGATACGTTCAATGACCAGCCGCACGGTTTCGTCATCTTCGACCAGCAAGATGGTTGCACTCCCTGGTGTGATTCGTGACTCGTCCTGAATTGCCTGCGGCGCCGCCGGGATATCAAGGCCGGGAAGGAAGATTGAGAATGCCGCACCTTGTCCCGGGGCCGTTTCGACCTGGATGTGGCCACCCGACTGATTGATGATTGCGAATACCGTTGCAAGTCCCAGTCCGGAACCGCTGCCGAGACGCTTCGTCGTGAAGAACGGTTCAAAGATCCTTGCCCGGGTTGCCTGATCCATGCCGATTCCGGTATCGGAGACCGTGACGACAACCCAGCGGCCGGCGGGAAGTTCGAAGCGATCCATGGATTGCGATGCGCCAAGAACCATTGATGATGTCGAGATTGTCAGTCGGCCACCATTCGGCATGGCGTCGCGCGCGTTCACGGCAAGGTTTATGAGGATCTGTTCCATCTGACCCTGGTCGGCCATGACCGAGCCGGCGTCCGCTGCCAGACGAACGTCGATGACAATGTTTTCCCCAAGAAGTCGCAGGAGCATTCGTTCCAGGCCGGATATCACGGAATTCATGGAAATCGGTCGCGGCTGCGAGATTTTTCGTGATCCGAATGCAAGCAACTGGTGCGACAGGTTGGCAGCCCGCTCTCCGGCAGCCTGGATCTGGGCCATGTCCCGCCGAACCGCCTCGCTGGTATCATCGCGACGAAGGATCAGTCCGGAGTACCCAAGGATGGCGCTTAACAGGTTGTTGAAATCATGTGCGATTCCGCCGGTCAGGTGGCCAATTGTTTCCATCCTGCGCGCTATGCGAAGTTCTTCCTCGGCCCTTGTGCGGGCGGCTTCCTCGTCCTTCAGGCGGGTAATGTCCATGAAGATGCCGATTATTCTTACGATGTTTCCCGATTCATCGCGCACTGCGCGGGCCGATGTCCTGAGTTCCATGGCGGGCTGGCCTGGCGCGGCGAACCCAGCTTCAAGGTCATAGGGCGTTCCATCGGCAATGCAACGGACAAAGGCCGCAGACACGCGCTCAATATCGGCGGCGGCGAACGGGCAGGGCGACGCACCTTCTGAATGGGATTTGCCTTCTGGATCGGACATCGAAACTGACCCGCCGCCCGGAGGGTGCCCGGATTCATCGTTGGAAGTCCACGATGAACAACCGTTTCTGTGGTGCAGTGGCGAACCATCCCCCGACATCAGAATCTGGAAACCCATATCCTGGCAGGCGTTTTCAGTCCACGTCATCCTGCGTTGTTGTACATCCCATTCCCATCCGCCGACCAGGGCGATTTCCTGGGTAAGTTTCAAAAGGGACTGGCTCTTGGTAAGTGCCTGGGATAAATCACGAAGCTCATCGTTTGCATGGGCCAGCCAGGCCGTCTTCGACCGAACCTGGCTGCGCAGGATGGTGGCCGCGACAATGAACACGCCCAGCAGGAACAGGATGCCGCCGATGATCCACAGAACCACCGGGGGGATTTTCGAAACGGTTGGCCCGGTCATCCACTTGGACAACATTGTGTAGTACGGTGAATTCGGGGTACGGCGCTGGGAGACCACTGTATCGTCGATAACCCGCAAAAGGTCGGCGTTTCTTCCGCGGCCGGTGGCGAAGTACAGGTTAACGGGCTGGAAGACGACCGGAGTCTTGGTAAGGCCATATGAGGCGAAGAAGTAGTCGCCAAAGAATCTGTTGGCGATGGCAGCATCGGCCCGTCCATCGTTGACCGCGACAAAGGCGTCGTCAAGCGTGTTGGTCGGGATAATCTCCACGTTGATTCCGAAGCCGCTGGAAAGCTCCTTGAATGAGTCATGCTGGATTGAGCCTTGAAGGACGGCAACGCGCATGCCGGCAAGATCCTCCAGGGTCTGTGGATAGCGACCGTTCCGGCAGTAAATTTGGGACCAGCTTTCAAGGACGGGGATGGTGTGAAAATCGAAACGGGCAGCGCGGTCCGGGGACCAGGCCACGTCCGGCATCAGGTCGAGGCGCCCGTCTTCAAGGGCCTGCAGACAGTCGTTCCAGTCGCATGGGACTTCGCTGATTAACCAACCGTTGCGGACCGCGATGTCGCCAAGCATTTCGGCGAAAAAGCCGGCTCCGATGCCATGTTCGTCCAGAAAGACCTTTGGACGATTCTGATATACGCCAAAGCGTACAAGGCGCGTTCCTGCCGCGGGGTCTGGCGCCACCTGGGGCGTTGGGGCGGTGGTCGGAACGGCGATTCGGTCGGCTGTCGTGTCGGCGCTGACGCCCATGGCCCAGACGGATGATTCCGCCAGAATCAGCGCGGTGCAAAGGAGCTTGACGACACGCCGGGTCGATCTGCCGTATCCGGATTTCAAGTGCTTTCAATCCCCGCCGGCCCCTGCAAGTCCCGATTCCATCGCCCGGGAAAGGCGACAGCTTCAGTGAGATGAAGGGCCGGTCGTTTCTTTAACTGGAATCAACGCTATTCCAGATCGACGACTCCGTCAATCTGAACTCGGTCGCCCCCGCGCGAGCCACGATGGATTCGTGGTGGCGGGGAATTTTGTCTTGAACACTTTTGCCTCGCGGGCAATCATCATGACGGTTCGGGAATGCCGCACTCGGGTTCATCGCATGAAGGCTGGATTCGGGTTCGATATGTCCGTGTCTGATGAACCGGTCGTCTGCATCGACAAGGAGTGATTCAATGGTGCTTTCCCAGTTCCTGAAGCGTTCCGGGGTTCTGACGTTCGCGTTTGTTGCCGTTGCCTGTTGCGCATGCGGCTCGGCGGAAAAGGGGCTCGAGGATGTGCCGGAAGGGGATGCCGTGGCGACTGATTCGGCACCGGATGTGGCGTCGGATGCTGTGTCGGATACGGCGTCGGATGCTGTATCGGATACGGTCAGCGATGTTGCCGATGATGCCCATGCCGACGACGCCAGTGCCGACACGGGCGTCGATGCTACGCAGCCCACTGACAAGCCATTCCGTGTGGCGATGGTGTCGGACTGTCACGTGCTGCCACTTGGGTTGGACAAAAAGCCGAACAAATTCATTGTCGAACTGCTGCAAAACATCTCGAATTTCGCGGAACCGCCCGCCGCCGTTTTCGCGCTTGGAGACAACATCGAGGACATGTTTGTCTGGTACGAAGAGGCCCAGGCGGGTTTGCCCATACCGGTCCTTGATGTTTTTCATCAGATCTTTGCCGATAGCCTGTCCGTGCCATGGTATCTGGCGTTGGGAAACCATGACGTCCGGTTCGTCGATACCTTCCACGAACTGGAAGTGCCGATTTCCAGATGGCTTCAGTATTTCGAAGGCACGCAGCACTTGCCTGCCCGCTGGTACTCCGTGAAGATGGGTGGCTTCAATTTTGTCGTGCTGTTCAGCTCGGACGGGGCCATTGACCATGAGACGAACGACACAAATATCCTGCTTCAGGAACAGATTGACTGGCTGAACGGCGAACTGGCACTGGGCATGCCGACAGTCCTTCTTTATCACATCTGGATCGAGCCGCCCCTGGAATCTCCCGAAGCCGATGCCGAAACGGAACTCCACCCGATTTTTCAGGCTGTCATTGATCACCCCGGCGTCGTCAAGGCGGCATTTTCCGGTCACGGGCATGGTTCCCGGCACAAGAAGTTCCAGGGAGTCGATTTTTATGAAGTCCGGGATGCCAAGACTGCCGATGCTCAGGACGAAAAGGCATCCCGAAACGATTATGTCGACGTGGTGATGGATCCGGTTGCAAAGACGGTTACCGTTGCAAACTACGACGACATCGACTGGGAAGCCACCCCCTGAATTTCGCGAAGTCATGTCGATCAATGATCTGACATGGCGTATCATCGCCATCGCACGATCAATATCTTGAAGTTTCGGGCTTGGAACGTTAACCGATCTTGATGAATCGGGGCGGTGGAGGCGGAATTTATGCGATCGATTCCATTTGTGGCGTGGGTGCTTCTGACAGCCGGAACGCTGCTTTGTGGAACGATTGTTCCGGCTTGCCTGGGCACGGCATTTGCCCGTGAACCGGCCGCGGATGCTGCGGACGATTCACCCGCCAGGCGCAATCTGCGGCTCTTTTCAACGGTTCGGCCGGATCCGCTTCCCAGGCAGCTTTGTGCCAATTCCCATTTCGTTGTTTCAGACGAGAGCGATCACTGGCTCTTTCGAAGCGATCTTGTCGCCCCCGGGGGGGCACTGATCGGCGTCGGGACGGACAACAATTACACAATGGCCGGCTGGGCAAGGCCTGACTATCTGGTTCTGATGGACTTCGATCAGGTGGTGGTCGATGTTCATCGTGTCTATAGGGCGGCCTTTCTTGCCGCCCCGACGCCGCAGAAGTTTCTGAGTCTCTGGGCGGCAACCGCCGAACCGGAATTGCGGGAACTCGTCGTCAGGGCCTATCCGGATCCTGGCGAGCAGAAGGGGGCGCTGAAGGCTTTGAGGATTGGGCGCAGACTAATCGAGGTTCGCCTGCGAACCCAGTTGAGACAGTATCGGGCGATGGGCATTCCGACGTTTTTGGACGATCCGGTTCAGTACGGGTTCATCGTGGATTTGTTCCGCAATTCCAGGGTGCTTATGGTGCGGGGCGATCTGACGGGAAACATGGCAATGAAGGATATCGCCCGGGTATTGAAGGAGCTTGGTGTTCCGGTCAGGGCACTGAATCTTTCAAACACCGAGGCATATTTCGATTATGTGCCGTCGTTCAAGGAAAATATTGCGGCTCTTCCCATGGATGAAAACACTCTGATATTGAGTACTTCACTGTCGACGGTTGATCCCTGGGTCGCACGTGGCAATTACAGGTACTATGTCCAGAAAGGGGCTGATTATCGCGCCTGGATTGAACGGCCTTCGACGCGCAGTTCAAAGGCGATACGAGTCAGGCGCGTCAAGGGAAAGGAACGCGGGTTGAATTATCTGGGCGCCCCGCCCCAGCCCGTGGGGCTAACGAAGCCAGGTTCGGGAAAGTGATACAGAGGCGGGATTCCCGGGCCGCCGCATCCCGCAGCCTGGGGCAGGGACTTTCCGCGCCAGGCTCCCATTCAAGCGACTGTAAGGCATGAAATCGTTTGAAGTTCCAGCGACAAGTACCGCATTTGCGGCAGATGGTCAATCGTTGGAAGGCTTGAATCTGGATGGATTCAAGATGGTCCAAATCAGGGCACTTCGTCTGGCTGGGTCGGTTCGGGCAGGCATTCCGGGGCGGCGGCGCAAAGGGTGCTGTCGGGGGCCCACGTCAGGGTCGTCATGAGGAAGTAAGCCTGATCCGTCAGCAGGCACCCGGCCGACCGCGGTGAAAGAGACAACTTCAATGTCGGCGTGCCGTCAGGTTGGTCGGGCTCGAAAAGGATCCCGGTTACAAGGTCGAAGTCCGGGCTTTGTTCCTGGGTCAGTTCTCCTTCGAATACCACATGACCGTCGGAACCATCGACGGCCGATCCCTGGATGATTGCCAGGCACACTCCCTTGCCGCATCCTGGCGCGTACTGAAACGTCTTTTCGCAGGAAAGTGGCGGGTCGCCTTCCGTCCTGTTGAAGCTGTCAATAACCTTCAGGTTTGAAAGGTGCACGGTCAGGCCGTCGGACGACACGAAAATGGCGGTGTCGCCGCCTGAAACCCAGAATCCCGGGTAGTCGGCCAGCGATGCGGGCGCGGGCTTCTCGCATGCGGTGATCGATATTGCAAGAAAGACCATCGCGATTGCCGCGTACATTCTGAATGCCCCAGATCCCTGAATGGCTTTGTTCATTGGTCATTCACCAATTGGTTGGGCCGCATTAATCGAGTATCAGCCAAATGTCGTCCGTGCGAAAGGCCAAGTTGACAACCACTGCATGTCGGTCTATTTTACGGCCAATCAGTAATTGAGGTTCGGTTCATGAATTCCGTTCGAGTCCTTCGGATTGGTGCATTTTTGGCGGTGTCTGTCTTGTTGTCGGCGTGCGGTGGCGGCGTTCAGGTGACGGATGCGATTGATCCGGACGATGTGAATCCACCGGCCGATGTCCATGAAGTGGAACCGGGCGATGAGGGGCCGACAGATACCGGCTGGGATATCGGGCTTGATGCGAAAGACACTGCTGAAGATGCCGATGCCAATGTTCCCACGGACATCAATGTTCCGACAGATACCAACGTGCCCAAAGACACAAATATCTGCGTGCCGAACTGTGTTGAACATGTTTGCGGCATGGATCCTGTTTGCGGCTCCAAGGACTGCGGCACATGTAATGAAGGCTTCACCTGCAAGGAAGGCAAGTGCGAGGAGAATATCTGCGTGCCGGATTGTGGTAACCGAAAATGTGGCATGGATCCTGTCTGCGGCACACAGGACTGCGGCACGTGTGATGACGGATATTCCTGCAAGGATGGCGAGTGCGAGAAGAATCCCTGCGACACCACCGAGAACAAATGCGACGGTAAGGACAACGACTGCGATGGCTTGACGGATGAGGTCGACGATGCCGACCCCGAAGGCTGCAAGACATACTACAAGGATGCAGACGGGGACGGATACGGAAGTGCCGAATCAAAGTGTCTTTGTGCCGCTGCCGAGTCTTATGTCGTTGAAGTTGGTGGCGACTGCTGCGACAACGACGTCGAAGCCAAGCCTGGGCAGGTGAATTTTTTCACGACCGAGAATAAATGTAACCGTTGGGATTACAACTGCGATGAAAACGATAATCTTCAGTACCCCATCACTGGTGAATGTGGCGATTTTCCATACTGCAAGGCGGACGCCGTCATGGGCTGGGTGGACGCAGTTCCGGCTTGCGGTACTAAGGGGACTTACCTGACCAGTTGCACGAGGGCTTGCGAACAGAACACTGAGCAACGGACTCAAGGCTGCAGATAGCCTTGGAAACCTCCCGGATTTTCCCACACAAATCATGACGGAATCATTCATCTACAATGGAACACCATTCGCCCAGAGCTTCGCTCGACATTTGGAGACCAAGCTTCGAAACAACTCGTTCTGATTTGTACGGTCGGTGGTGATCCCCAGACTTACCGAACCCGGGTCAGGTCGAACTGGACTTCGCGGCTGTAGTCGCCGTACGTTGTTGTGCCGCGGCCCGAGGCCGTTTCCTGGTTATAGGTGCCGGTGACCCAGTATCCGGTGGAGGGCGAAGACCCGATCGCGAAAGAGCCTTCCGGGTGCTCTGTGTTGTAAAGCGATTCGTTCCAGGTCGTGTCAAGAAGCGTGCATACACCGTCAGACCCGCTGAAACTCATTTGAACATCATGGCTGGTGTACGTCAGGTCAACCCACCCGGGCAGATGCTCGACTTCAAGGCGCAT
>Ga0116178_10001344_pt1 | contig 20384 bp, 22 predicted proteins | sample AD_STIC12_MetaG_FD_89880 | JGI IMG/M metagenome (GOLD analysis project Ga0116178, IMG submission 89880) | Active sludge microbial communities of municipal wastewater-treating anaerobic digesters from USA - AD_STIC12_MetaG | ecosystem: Engineered > Bioreactor > Anaerobic > Digestate | place: USA... | reverse complement strand
CGGGCCTCCTCGGCGATCGTCCCTTTCTTGTAGGAGTCGAACGCCGACACGAGGAGGTCGGGGACGACCCCGGACATGACCCCGACCGAGAGGACGACCCGCGTCACCCGGCGCGCGCCGTGCTCCCGGGCCTTCTCCTCGAGGACCTCGAAGGCGGAGGCGACGAGGGAGAGCTCATGCACGGCCGGACCTCAGGCGGTCGAGGGATGCGACGAGGAAGCCGGCCACGCCGTCGACCCCCTCGCCCCGGAGGGCCGAAACGGTGAAGATCTCGAGGCCGGGCTTGATGGCCAGGGCCTCGGCCCGGGCCCGCTCCGGGTCGAACGGCAGGTGCGGCGCGAGGTCGGCCTTGGTCAGGATGACCGCGTCGGCCGAAAGGAAGGCGGCCGGGTATTTGGCCGGCTTGTCGTCGCCCTCGGGCGCCGAGAGCAGGACGAAGCGGAGGTCCTCGCCGAGATCGTAGGAGGCCGGGCAGACGAGGTTGCCGACGTTCTCGATGAACAGGAAATCGATGTCCGCCGGGACCTCGCCGATGACCTTGCCGATCATGCGGGCCTCGAGGTGGCAGGCCCCGCCGGTCGTGATCTGCCAGGCGGGGACGCCCTTGCGGCGGATGCGCTCGGCGTCCCGCTCGGTCTCGACGTCGCCCTCGATGACGGCCATCCGGTGGCGCCCGCGGAAGAGGTCGGCCAGGGCCTCGAGGAGCGCCGTCTTGCCCGAGCCCGGCGAGCTCAGCAGGTTGACGCCGAGGATGCCGCGCCGCCGGAGCTCGGCCCGGATGGCCTCCGCGGCCTGCTTGTTCGTGGCCAGGAGGTCCCTGGCGACGGTGAGCGTCTTCACGGTCACGATCGGGCCTCCTTCAGGAACGAGACCAGGAACTCCAGGGCCGCGGCCAGGTCCCTCTCGGCCCGCGCCGTGAGCCCCTCGCCGACCGCGAAGCTGTGGCCGCGGACGGCCAGGAGCCGGGCCTTCGGGCGCTTGCCGGTGAGCCCGGCGGCGACGGCCAGGACCTGGGCCGGGCCCAGGGCGTGGCTCAGGGCCGGCACGGCCGGGTCGGGCTCGACCGGCTCGAAGGTGAACGGCCGGCCCAGCCGGCGGGCGGCGTCGACGAAGACGACGGTGTCGTGGCCGGCGCAGTCCAGGGCGTCCTCGACGTTGAGCTGGTAGTTGGCGTCGCAGGCGACGCCGGGGAGGCGGAGCTTTTCCAGGCGCTCGACGAGAGAGCCCCCCAGGCCGTCGTCGCGGCGGCCGGGGTTGCCGATGCCCAGGACGAGGACCGACGGCCGTTCGCGGCGCCGCGCGGTCAGCGGACTTTCCTCTGGAGGACCCGGCCGCCCGGGCCGACGAGCGTGACCTCGAGCGGCATCCGGCCCAGGGCGTGGGTGGCGCAGCTCAGGCAGGGATCGTAGGCCCGGATGGCCACCTCGACGCGGTTGAGCATGCCCTCCGTGATCTCGGGCTTCTCCGACAGCGTGTTCACGGCCACCCAGTGGACGGCCCGGTTCATGGGCTCGTTGTTGTTGGTCGTCGAGACGATGAGGTTGGCCATGGTGATCTGGTCGTTGCCGTCGACGCGGTAGTGGTGGAAGAGCGTCCCCCGCGGGGCCTCGACGAGGCCGACCCCCTCCGGGGCCCGGCGGCCCTTCTCGACCAGCCTCGGGCCCTGGAGGTCCTTGTCGAGCAGGAGCTCCTTGACGACCTCGGCGGCGTGGAGGAGCTCGATGAGCCGGGCCCAGTGGGTGTGGAGGGACATGTTGTTGGGCTTGCCGTCGGTGTAGGCCTTGTAGGCCTCGAACTCCTTCTGGGCCAGGGGCGAGGGGATGTAGTCGCAGGTGTTCAGCCGGGCCAGGGGCCCGACGCGGTACCAGCCGTCCGCCTTGCCGAGCGAGCGGAGGTAGGGGAACTTCATGTAGCTCCAGGTCCGGACCTCCTCGCCGATGTGGTCGAGGTAGTCCCGGTAATCGACGTCGTCGAGGACCTTGCGGCCCTCGGCGTCGACGGCCCGGAGGACGCCGTGGTAGAAGTCGAGCGCCCCGTCCTTGCGGACGAGGCTGAGGTGGTTGGAGGGGAAGGCGGCGAAGCCGTCGACGACGTCTTTGTTCTTCCGCTGGTAGTCCTTGAACAGCTCGACGCCGGCCAGCGCCCAGTCGATGGCCAGGCCGGCGTTCACGGCCGCGGCCCCGTCGAGGAGGCGGTCGCGGTCCTCGGGGGCGAGGCCCTTGTTGACGCCCCCGGGGATGGCGCCGGTGCCGTGGATCTTCTTGCCGGCCGTGGCCAGGATGACCTCCTGGCCGAACTTGCGCAGGAGGACGGCCCGCGTCGCCAGGTCCTTGTCGAGGGCGATGAGGCCGATGACGTTCCGGACGGCCGGGTCGGCGTCCATGCCCAGCAGGAAGTCGGGGGCCGAGAGATGGAAGAAGTGCAGGGCGTGCGACTGGAGCATCTGGCCGTAGTGCATCAGCCGGCGCACCTTCTCGGCCGTGGCCGTGAGCTTCCCCGGCCCGGCGCCGACGACGACGTCCATGGCCTTGGCCGCCGCCAGGTGGTGGCTGACCGGGCAGATGCCGCAGAGCCGCTGGACGAGCACGGGGGCCTCCCAGTAGGGGCGGCCCTGGACGAAGCGCTCGAAGCCGCGGAACTCGACGATGTGGAAGCGGGACTGGGTCACCCGGCCGGCGTCGTCGAGGCGGATGGTGACCTTGCCGTGTCCTTCGATCCGGGTGACGGGCTCGATGGTGATCTTTCTACCCATTGCGGTTCACCCTTCAGTCGAATTTTATCAGATCGTAGGCCAGGTTGAGCGGCCGCCCCTCGATGATGGCCGTCAGGGCCTCCCAGATGAGGTCGGCCGAGGGCGGGCAGCCCGGCAGGAAGCAGTCGATCTTGACGACCTCGTGGCAGGGATAGACCTTGTCCAGGATGACCGGCAGGTCCTCGTCGTTGGGGATGACGCGCTCTCCGGGGTCGACCGTGGGCGAGTTGAGGTAGGCCTCCTCGAGGCACTCCTTGAGGGGGATGCTGTTGCGCAGGGCGGGCAGGCCGCCCATGACGGCGCACTCGCCGAGGGAGACGAGGACCCGGCAGTTCTTGCGGAAGTCGCGCAGGACCGCGACGTTCTCGCTGTTGCTGCAGCCGCCCTCGATGAGGCCGATGTCGGCGGGCTTGGTGAACCGCTTGATGTCGTCGATCGGCGACTTGTTGAACTCGACGAGCTCGACGAGCCGGAGGATGCGCTCGTCGATGTCGAGGATGGACATGTGGCAGCCGAAGCAGCCGGCGAGCGAAGCGGTGGCGATGACGGGTTTGCCCATGGCCTACCTCCCGGCGCCTTTCTCGACGTCGCTGCCGATGGGCGCCCCGTCGTACTTGCGCTTCCCGATGGGGACGGCGAAGCCGGTCTCCTTGCGCAGGATGGCGCCCACCGGGCAGATGTCCATGGCCCGGCGGGCCTCCGCGTCGGAGAGGCCCGCGGCCAGCCTCTGGTCGATCTCGATGGTCACGCGGGGGCCCCGCTCGACGGCGGCGAAGACCTTCCGGCCGTCCTTGGCCCGGATGCCGCGGACGCACCGGAGGCACTGGATGCAGCGGTTCCGTTCGAGCATGAGGCGGGGGGCCCGGGCGTCGAGGGCCCGGCCGGGCCAGAGGTAGGGGAACCGCGGGACCATCATCCGGTAGCGGTAGGCCAGGGCCTGGAGCTCGCAATTGCCGCTCTTCTCGCAGGACGGGCAGAAGTGGTTCCCCTCGACGAAGAGCATCTCGATGAGGGACTTGCGCATGTCCTCGAGGTCGGGGGCCGTGTTCTCGACGGCCATCCCCTCGGTCACCGGCTGGGTGCAGGCGGCCATGTACCGGCCGGCGACGCGGACCGTGCAGATCCGGCAGCTGCCCACGGGCTTGAGCCCTTCGTAATGGCAAAGGACGGGGATCCAGACGCCGTTGGCCTTGGCCGCCTCGACGATCGTCTGGCCCGCCCGGGCGACGCAGGGCCGGCCGTCGATGGTGAAGCGTATCTCACTCATGGAGGGACTCCTTGCACTCCGGCCGGCGGCCGGCCGCCTCGCAGCCGGTCCGGAGGGCGGCCTCGAGGTCGAATTCGGGGACGAAGTCCTCGCCCTTGCGGACCTTGGCCGCGTAGAGCTCGGGGAAGCTCTTCATGGTCGTCAGGATGGGATTGGGCGAGGTCTGGCCCAGCCCGCACCGGCTCGTGGCCTTGACCAGCTTGCCCCAGGCCTCGAGGTCGCGGAGGTCGGCCTCGGTGCCGAGCCCCCGGACGACCTTCTCGAGCTTTTTTTTGAGCAGGACGTTGCCGGCCCGGCAGGGGACGCACCAGCCGCAGGACTCCTCGACGAAGAAGTCCATGAAGTTCCCGACGATCTCGAAGATGTCGCGCTCCGGGCCGAAGACGATGACCGAGCCGCCCGTGGCCAGGTCGGAGAAGCAGATCTTCCGGCCGAACCCGTCCTGGGCCACGCACGTTCCGGAGGGCCCGCCGACCTGGACGGCCTTGGCCCCGGCGCCGCCGGCCATCTCCAGGAGCGCGGCGAGGGTCAGGCCGTACTCGACCTCGTAGACCCCGGGCCGGCCGCAGTCGCCGGAAACGCTCAGGAGCTTGGTCCCCGCCGACTGGGGCGTGCCCATGGCCTTGAACCAGGCCGCGCCCTCGACGAGGATGCGGGCCGCGGTGGCCAGGGTCTCGACGTTGTTGACGGTCGTGGGCAGGTTCCGGTAGCCGCTCGAGACCGGGAAAGGCGGCCGGTCGCGCGGCTCGCCCCGCTTGCCCTCGGCCGACTCGAGAAGGGCCGATTCCTCGCCGCAGATATAGGCCCCGGCGCCCGACTTGATGACGATGTCGAAGGAGAAGCCCTCGGAGCCGGCCGCGGCCCGGCCGAGGAGGCCGTCCTGCCGCATCGCCTCCAGGGCGGCCTCGAGGTGGGCCCGGAGATAGGCGTATTCCGAGCGGAGGTAGAGGACGCCCGTCCGGGCCCCGACGGCGTAGCCGGCCACGGCCATGCCCTCGAAGAGGAGGCGGGGGAGCTCCGTCAGGATGACCCTGTCCTTGAACGTCCCGGGCTCGCCCTCGTCGGCGTTGCAGACGACGAAGCGCTCGACGGCCTTTTCGCGGCGGCAGAACTCCCACTTGAGGCCCGTCGGGAAGCCGGCCCCGCCCCGCCCGAGGAGGCCCGCCCTCTTGATCTCCTCGATGACCTTCTCGGGGGTCGTGCCGACGGCCTTGCGCAGGGCGGCGCCGCTCTCGTGGGCGCCGAAGAGGACCGGCCCTCGCTCGCGGATGTTGTTGGCGACCATGGCCCGGACGAGCTCCGACTGGTTGGCCCCGTCGCCGAGCTCGGCGACCTGGCTCGCGGCCGGCCGCCCCTCGCGGAGGCCCCGGACGAGGGCCCGGGCGCTCTCGGGGGTGAGGCGGGTGAAGACGACGCCGTCGACGATGGCCGACGGCTCCTGGTCGTTCATGCCGATGCAGGAGGTCGGGAACAGGCCGATCCGGCCGTCGCCGGAGACCCGGCCGAAGGCGCAGCCGGCCTCGTCCTCGAAGGCCTTGGCGACGGCCGCGCGCCCCTTCATCCGCGACGTGATGGAGTCGTTGAGATAGACGGTCGACGCGCCGCGGGGGTCGGCCGAGAAGAAGTGGTAGAAGGTGACCGCGCCGCGGACCTCGGCCTCGGAGAGCTTGAGATGGGCGGCGATGCGGGCCACGGCCTCGTCGGGGACGTGGCCGAAGGCGGCCTGGACGTCGCGGACGACGTCCAGGAGGGCCGCCGGGTCCTTGGGATGCCGGTGAACGATGTCCTTCGCTTTGGCCATGGTCGAACCCCTGGATCTAGGTTTTCGAGCGGGTTAGTTTACCACAAAAAAGGCCGTAAAAAAAACCCCCGCCGCCGGGCCGGAAAAAGGGCTTGATTTCAGCCCCCCGTTCGCGATAAGATGCGGCCAAAGAGGTATCGACAACCATCAGGAAGGAGGAGACATGAGGAAAAAGACACTGGCCGTGGCGGGCGTTTTCGTCGCCTTCTTGGTCGTCCAGGGCTGCACCTCCGCGCCCGAGAAGACCCTCCTCAAGAAATACTTCAATGCCGTCGCGATGAACGACAACGACACCATGTCGAGCATGGCCCTCGATCCCCTCCAGCCCGATATGACCTCGTGGAGCATCGTCAGCATCGGCGCGGAGAAGGTCGAGCCGGCCTCTCTCCCCGCCCTCAACGCCGCCGAGGCCGAGGCCAAGAAGGCCCAGGACGCCCAGATCGGGCCGACTCTCGACGCCGACTCGGCCCTCAAGGACGCCCAGTACGAGAAGGAGCTGGCCCGCACCGCCGCCGGCAAGGCCGCCGCCCAGAGGAACATCGACAAGTTCCAGGCCGCTTACGACGTCGAGAACGCCAAGATGCAGGAGTTCAAGAGGGTCTACAACGCGGCCAAGAAGGCCGCCGCCGACGAGGAGGAGATGACGATGTTCTCCCTCGGCCAGCGGGACCTGCCGGTGGTCCGCTCCCTGACGGGGGACGTCCACTCGAAGGACGTCGAGATCGCCATCGTCCTCAAGAACGGCCAGACCAAGAACTACAAGCTCATGATGAGGCAGTACCTGCTCCGGGACGAGGCCATCAACCTCCCCCACCGCGGCCGCTGGGTCATCATCAAGTTCGAGCCCCTCTCCTAAGGGACCCGGGGCCCAGGCCCGACGCGATTGACTCCGTCCCCCCCGTCACTATAATAGTGTTCTTTTCGGGGCCGTTAGCTCAGTGGCAGAGCACCGGCCTTTTAAGCCGGGTGTCGCTGGTTCGAATCCAGCACGGCTCACAGGTTCTCGCCCCTGTCGTCTAGAGGCCCAGGACACTGCCCTTTCAAGGCGGCAACACGGGTTCGAATCCCGTCGGGGGCGCTTCCTTAGAACACCTACTCAGATATCTCGCAGAAACCGGGCTCCGTGAATCTCCGCCCGGTTTCTGCCTCCTCCGCTCCGCTATCGCTCCGCTACGGGATGGGCGGTGCAGGGTTCGAACCTGCGGCCCCCGGCTTGTAAAACCGATGCTCTACCGCTGAGCTAACCGCCCGTCCGCGGTCTCTAGCGTAGGTAAAGCCCCCCGGGCTGTCAAGGCGAAGGCCCCCCGGCCTTCCAGGGGCGGTCATTTGACTTCCGGCGCCCCCTATGTTAGATTTGCTGTTCCATTCGAGCATCCCAATCTAAGGGTAGGCCCACAATGCACGCAGTGATCCTGACAGGCGGCCGGCAGTACCGCGTCAAGGAAGGCGATGTCATCTCGATCGAGAAGCTCGGCTTGGCCCCGGGGCGGAAGGCCCATTTCGACCAGGTCCTCCTCATCGAGGACGGCGAGAAGATCCAGGTCGGGACCCCGGTCCTCGGCAACGCCATGGTCCTCGGCCTCGTCCTCGAGAACTACCGCGACGAGAAGGTCATCGTCTTCAAGAAGAAGCGGAGGAAGCAGTACCGCCGGACCCGCGGCCACCGCCAGTCGCTGACCAAGGTCCGCGTCACCCGGATCGCGGCCGACCGGGCCCTGATCACGGCGGAGGACCTGGCCGAGGAGAAGCCGGCCCCGGCCGAGAAGCCCGCTCCGCCCGCCAAGCCCAAGCCGGCGCCCGTCCCGGCCCCGGCGCCAGCGAAGGCCGCGGCCAAGCCCAAGCCGGCCGGAAAGGAAGCGGCCGGGAAGGAGCCCGCCAAGGCCAAGGCGGCCAAGAAGCCGGCTTCCCCGAAGAAGAGAACGACCAAGGAGTGAGCCATGGCCAGCAAGAAATCGGGCGGCGCCGGGAAGAACGGCCGCGACAGCTGCGGGAAGCGCCTCGGCGTCAAGCGCCATGGCGGCCAGGCCGTCAAGGCCGGCTCGATCATCGTCCGCCAGAGGGGCACGCCGATCAAACCCGGCCCGAACGTCGGCCGGGGCCAGGACGACACCCTGTTCGCCACGGTCGCCGGGACGGTCCGGTTCGCCGACAAGGGGCGCAAGGGGAAGTTCGTCTCCGTCGTGCCCGCCTAGGGAAGGTCCCCGTCCCCGTTGTTCGTCGACCAGGTCACCGTCACGCTGAAGGCCGGGCGGGGCGGTGACGGCTGCGTGAGCTTCCGCCGCGAGGCCCATGTGCCCCGGGGCGGCCCCGACGGCGGCCGGGGCGGCGACGGCGGCAGCGTCGTCTTCGCCGCCGACGAGAACATCAGCTCCCTCGCCTACTTCCGCTTCCATCCCGTCCTCAAGGCCGGGAACGGCGCCCCGGGCGAGGGCGGGAACCGCCAGGGCAAGCGCGGCGCCGAGGCCCGCTTCGGCGTCCCGGTCGGGACGGTCGGCCGGGAGAAGGACGGCGGGGCCGTTCTCTTCGACCTCACCGCCCACGGCCAGGCGGCCGTCGCGGCCCGGGGCGGGAAGGGAGGCCGCGGCAACGCCTCCTACGCCACATCGACCCATCAGGCCCCCCGGGAGCGTCAGCTCGGTCGGCCGGGCGAGGAGAAGGAGCTCGTCCTCGAGCTCAAGCTCATCGCCGACGTCGGCCTGGTCGGCTTCCCCAACGCCGGGAAATCGACGCTCATCTCGCGCCTCTCGGCGGCCCGGCCGCTCATCGCCGATTATCCCTTCACGACGCTCGCGCCCAACCTCGGCGTCGTCGACCTCGGCGAGCACCGCTCCTTCGTCGTCGCCGACATCCCCGGCCTCATCGAGGGCGCCCACTGCGGCCAGGGGCTGGGCATCCGCTTCCTCCGCCACATCGAGAGGACGAAGCTCCTGGTGCACATCGTCGACGTTTCGCCCTATACGGGGCGCGACCCGGCCGAGGACCACCGGGTCGTCATGAAGGAGCTCGAGGCCTTCTCGCCCGAGGTCGCCGCCCGGCCTCAGATCGTGGCCGCGAACAAGATCGACGCCCTGGGCGCGGACCGCTCGCGCCTCGAGCGCCTCAGGCGCCTGGCGGCCCGGGAAAAGGTCCCCTTCTTCGCCATCTCGGCCCTCAAGGGCGACGGGCTCGGGCGCCTCGTCGCCGCGGTGGCCCGGGCGCTCGAGCGGCTCCGCGGCGAGGGCGGGACGGGGGCCCGGTGATGGAGGCGCTCGGCCTCTTCGGCGGCACGTTCGACCCCGTCCATCTCGGCCACCTGCGGGCCGCGGCGGAGGTCCGCCGCAAGGCCGGGCTCGACCGGGTCCTGCTCATCCCGTCCTACCTCCCGCCGCACAAGGCCCCGGGGGCCGCGGCCCCGGCGGCCGACCGGCTGCGGATGGTCGAGCTGGCCGTCCGGCGCCGGGCCGGCCTCGAGCCCTCGGCCGTCGAGGTCGAGGCCGGGGAGACGTCGTATTCCTTCCTGACCCTGCGCAAGGTCCGGGCGCTCCGCCCCCGGGCCCGCCTGTTCTTCATCCTCGGCGTCGACGCCTTCCTCGAGATCGGGACCTGGCGCGAATACCGGCGCCTCCTCGGGGAGTGCCTCTTCATCGTCACCGGCCGGCCGGGCTTCGAGCTCGAGCGGGCCCGGGACGTCCTCGGCGGCCGCCTCCGGGACGCCATCGGCCCGTTCCCGCCGGGCGCGAGGGCGGGAGGGCGCCTGCCGCCGGGGCGCCGCGTCTTCCTCATGCCCATCCGGGCCCTGGACGTGTCCTCGACCGCCATCCGGGAGAAGGCCCGCCGCGGCCTCTCCGTCGAGGGGCTCGTCCCCCGGGCCGTCGCCGCCTATATCCGCGAGCGCGGACTCTACCGAGGTCGATAGGAGCCATGGCCGAAGACAAGAGAAAACGGTTCACCAAGCGCGGCCTGCCGGCGAACGTCCGGCTGGCCGTCGAGGCCTCGATGGCCCGCAAGGCCGAGGACGTCTGCGTCCTCGACCTGCGCGAGATCTCCTCGTTCACCGACTTCTTCCTCGTCATGCACGGGAACTCGTCGCGCCAGAACCTGGCCGTCGCCGAGGCCGTCGAGGCCGCCCTCAGGCCGGCCGGGCTGCGGCCGCTGAGCGTCGAGGGCCGGGAGAAGGCCGAATGGGTCCTCCTCGACTACGGCTCGCTCGTCGTCCACGTGTTCTCCCGGGCCGCTCGGGACCACTACGGCCTCGAGTCGCTCTGGGGCGACGCCCCCCGCCTGGACTTCTGAGCCGGAGGGGTTGACAAGCCCCGGTCGAATCGCTATTGTATCGGCGCGTTTCCGGCGATGCGGCTGAAATTCCTCTGGCCCGGACGGACGAGGAGCCCTGAGCTCCGGGGGTTGCAGGCTCTCTACGAGACGCGCATCGGGGCCCTGGCGGCCTGCGAGGTCATCGAGACCCGCGAGGCCCGCGGGCTCGAGGAAAGGCACGCCGGGAGGATCAAGGACCTCGAGGCGCGGGGGTTGGAGAAGCACCTCGAAGGGGCCTGCGTGATCTGTCTCGACGACCGCGGGAAGGAGATGACGTCCGATGAGCTGGCCGCGTTCCTGCGCCGCAAGTCGATGGAGGCGGGCAAGCCGATGGTCTTCGTCGTCGGCGGGTTCCTCGGCCTCGCGGACCGCGTCTTGGAGAGGGCCGACATGAGGCTCGCGCTGTCGCGGCTGACCCTCTCCCACGAGCTCGCCCGCGTCGTGCTGCTCGAGCAGGTCTACCGGGCCCTGACCGTCATCGGGGGCCGGCACTACGCCAAGTGAGAGGATTGCCATGGCCAAGAAGCTGAGCAAGAAGGACCAGGACAAGTTCCGGGCGGTGCTCGCCGCGAAGAGGGAGAGCATCACCGACAAGCTCACCAAGACCATCTCGGAGAGCAAGGAGATGGAGGTCAACGTCGCCCAGGACGTGGTGGACAAGGCCGAGACGTCCTATAGCAAGGAGTTCCTTCTCAGCCTCTCGGACGGCGAGCGCAGGCAGCTCCTGCTCATCGACGAGGCCCTGAAGCGGCTCGAGCGCGGCGGGTTCGGCGTCTGCCAGGTCTGCGGCAAGGAGATCGGGGCCAAGCGGATCGCGGCCATCCCCTGGACGCCCCTCTGCATCGAATGCCAGGAGAAGGCCGAGGCCGAGCAGCGGACCGCGTGACCGGTCCCGTCCGGGCCGGCGCGCGGGCCCTGGCCAAGCTGGCCGAGCTCCTCGTCTTCCCCTCCTCCTGCCGGCTGTGCGGCGCCCTCCTGGAGCGCCCCGGCGAGAGGATCGTCTGCCGCGACTGCCTCGGCCGCCTCTCGCCGCGCCGCGGTCCCGCCTGCCCGGCCTGCGGCCGGTTCTTCGAAGGCGAGGCCGGAGACCGCCTCTGCGGGCGCTGCCTCGCCGGCCGCCCGGCTTTCTCGGCCCACCGCTCCTGCGCCGCCTACGGCGGCCCGCTCAAGGACGTCATCCTGCTGTTCAAGTACCGGCGCTGCGCCCCGCTGGCCGTTCCCTTGGCCCGGTTCGCCGAGGCCGCGCTCGGGGGAGAGGCGGCGCTGTGGGAGGGGGCGGACGCCCTCGTGCCGGTGCCGCTCCACCGGGCCCGGCGGCGCGAGCGGGGCTTCAACCAGGCCCTGCTCCTGGCCCGCGAGCTGGGACGGCGGCGGGGCCTCGAGGTCCTGCGGGGCTCGCTCGTCAAGGTCCGCAACGTCGCCGCCCAGGCCGGCCTGCGCGCCGCCGAGCGGGAGCGGAACGTCGTCGGGGCCTACGCCGTGAGGCGGCGGGAGAAGGTGCGCGGCCGGGTCCTCGTCCTCGTCGACGACGTCACGACGACCGGGGCCACTCTCCGCGAGTGCGCCCGGGCGCTCGCCGAGGCCGGGGCGAAGGACGTCCGGGCCCTCACCCTCGCCCAAGCCCTCTGAGCGAAACAAAGTCCTTCCCCGGATCCCGGGGAATCCCTCTCTCGGGCTTTGGCCCGGGGATGTCCTCTTGCTCCCCGGCCCCCCTCCTCCCGCAGCGGGGATCCGCGAGGACGATCCCCTCACCGCCTCGAGAGGGGATCCCGGGAATGGGAGATGAACAAAAAAAGGGCGGCTCCCGGAGGAGCCGCCCGAAAAAGAGCTGTCGGGCGCGCCCGCTACTTCTTGTTCTTGTCGGCCTGGGGCGCGGCGGTCGGCTTGAGGATCTTGACCTTGCGGGGCTTGAGCTCGGCCCGCTTGGGCATGCGGATCTTGAGGACGCCGTTTTCGTGCTCGGCCTCGATCCTGTCCTGGTCGATGTAGCTCGGCAGGGCGAAGGACCGGAAGAAGGAGCCGTAGGACCGCTCGATGCGATGGTAGTTCTCCTCCTTGGTCTCCTTCTCGAACTTCCGCTCGCCGCGCAGGGTCAGATTGTTGTCCTCGACCTTGATCTCGACGTCCTTCTCGTCGACGCCGGGGATCTCGGCGGCCAGCACGACCTCGTTCTCCGTCTCGTAGATGTCGACGGACGGGGCCCAGGCGCCCGGGATGAGGTCCTTCTCTTCGGACTTGGCGCCGGTCATGTCCTCGAAGAGCCGGTTCATCCTGTCCCTGAGGGTGATCATGTCCCTGTAGGGATCCCATCTGATGATAGCCATATCCTACCTCCGTGAGTTAAATCTTAGTACGGTTATAATATAATATCTTAGCGTTGATTTGTCAAGCATTGGGCAAAATTTTTTTGTAAGTTCATAATCAACAACTTATGCGCCTTCGACGAGGACCGTCGCCTCGCCTTTCGGCGGCCGGCCGGCCAGAGAGGAGGCCAGTTCGCCGGCCCGGCCCCGCAGGAACTCCTCGTGGACCTTGGTCAGCTCCCGGGCGACGACCACCCTGCGGTCGCCCAGGACCTCGGCCACGGCGGCCAGGAAGTCCGGGAGCCGGCGGGTCGGCAGGTAGAACACGAGGGTGGCCTCCGCCGCCGCGAGGGCCCGGAGGGCCTTCCTCAGGCCGGCCGCCTTGGGCGGCGCGAAGCCGGCGAAGAGGAAGCGGTGGGTCGGCAGCCCGGCCGCGGAGAGCGCGGCCGTGACGGCCGAGGGGCCCGGGACGGGCACGACAGCCAGGCCCTCCTCGAGGGCCGCCCGGATGAGGGGGAAGCCCGGGTCGGAGATCCCCGGGGTCCCCGCGTCCGAGACCAGCGCGACGTCGCGGCCTTCCTTGAGCATCCGGACGAGCTCGGGGACGCGCCGCCCCTCCCGCGGCTGGTAATAGCTGATGAGCGGTTTCCGGATCCCGTACCTGTTCAGGAGCTTGAGCGTCTGCCGGGTGTCCTCGCAGGCGACGGCCGCGACCTCGCCGAGGACGCGCAGGGCCCGGAGCGTGATGTCCTCGAGGTTGCCGATGGGCGTCGCGACGACGAAGAGGCGGCCGGCCACGTCCGCGCCCTAGCGGCCCCAGTCGTAGGGATAGAGGAAGTCGTGGCCGACGGAGCGCGGCGAGAGCTTGGCGACCGGCGGCAGGTGGCGCTTGAACTCCGAGGCCTTGATCCTCCGCAGGACCAGGTCGACGGCGGCCGGCCGGTGCCCCGCGGCGACGATCTCCTTGCGCGTCTTGCGGCCCTCGACCCGGGCGTGGAGGATCTCGTCGAGCTCCTCGTAGGGCAGGCCGATCTCGCCCTCGTCGGTCTGGCCGGGCCAGAGGCCGGCCGTCGGGGCCTTGCGGCGGATCGCCGCCGGGATGCCGAGGCGGGCGGCCATGGCCCGGACCTGGGTCTTGTAGAGGTCGCCCACGGGGTTGATGGCGCAGGCCATATCGCCGTGGAGCGTGGTGTAGCCGATGAGCAGCTCCGTCTTGTTGCTCGTCCCCAGGACGAGGGCGCCCTCGGCGGCCGAGCGGTCGTAGAGGATGGACATGCGCTCGCGGGCCATCTTGTTGCCCCGGCGGAGACGGCTCGCCTCGGGACGGCGGGCGAAATAGGCGTCGATCTGGGGGGCGATGTCAATCGTCTCGCTGCGGATGCCCAGGCGGCGGGCCAGGCCGGCGGCGTCCCGGACCTCCTCGGGGAAGGCCGTCCCGTAGGGCATGATCAGGCCGAGGACGTTCCCCGGCCCGATGGCCCGGGCGGCCAGCGCGGCGCAGACGGCCGAATCGAGCCCGCCGGACAGCCCGAGGACGGCCTTGGCGAAGCCGGCCTTGCCGAGCCCGTCGCGGATGAAGCGGACGAGGACCTTCTCGGCGAACGCGGCGTCAATCTTCGGCGGCACGGACGATCCTTTCGAGCGACCGCCAGACGGCCTCCGGCCGCTCGTCCCGCTTGAAGAGCCAGGTCCGGCGGGCCTCCCGGACGGCGCCGAGGTCGACCGGGCAGACGAGGAGGTCGGGCTCGACGTAGGGCGCCCTGGCGACGAGCCGGCCGCCGGGCGCGTAGACGAACGACCCGCCGGCGAAGGTGGCCCCGTCCTCGGAGCCGGCCCGGTTGGCGTAGACGACGAAGGCGGTCGAGAAGAACGACACGGCCTCGCCCATGAGCTCCCACATCCGGCTGGTGGCGAAGGCGTCCCCGCCCTCGACGCCGCGGCCGGGGGCGGCCGAAACGCAGACGATCATGTCCGCCCCGGAGGCGTGGTGGACGTAGCTCGCGCCGTAGTGGAGGAAGTCCCGGCAGATGAGCAGGCCGACCCGCCCGAAGGGGGCCTCGAAGGCCCGCAGGTCGCGCCCGGGGGCGAAGAACTTGGCCTCCTCGAACATGCCGTTGGTCGGGAGGAAGACCTTGCGGTGGACGTGGACGAGGCGGCCGTCGGCGACGAGCGCGGCGGCGTTGTAGAAGAGGCCCCGCTCGGCCGGGCTCTCCTCGACGAAGCCGACGACCGCGGACAGGCCCCTCGTCGCCGCCGCGACCCTCCGGAAGCGGGGGTCCCGGGCGGGGTCGAGGGCGACCTCCTCGGCCAGGTCCTTGAGGCCGTAGCCCGTCAGGCTGAGCTCCGGGAAGACGACCAGGCCGGCCCTCTTCTTCCGGGCCTTCTCCAGGACCTCGAGGTGGAGGCCGACGTTGGCCTCGACCTCCCCGAGCTTGGGCGCGACCTGGGCGATGGCGACGTTCATGGGCCAAAGTTAGCACAATCCCCGCCGCCGTTCAATCGAAGGCGGCCGAGCGGCAGACCGCGGTTGAAAAAACCGGGGGATTTGTTTATATTTGGCCCGGGTCGAGGTTTCGAGTTCCATGAACCACATCGCGGTGCGGCTGCGCGACGTCTTCTTCAACAAGAGGACCGGCCGCCTGATCTACCGGCGCAAGGACATCCTCAAGTATCTCTTCTTCGAGAAGGGCGCCATCTTCCAGGTCAAGACGAACCAGCCCGACGAGAGGCTGGGGGAGATCCTCTACAAGCTGGAGCGCATCCCCAAGGAGGCCCACGCCCGCCTGGACGAATACATCGAGCCCAACAAGAACCTGGGTGAGGTCCTCCGGACCCGGGGGGTCATCTCCGAGGACGACCTGGCCGAGGCCCTGTCCCATCAGATCCGCGAGGCCGTCCTCAACGTCTTCCCCTTTTTCGACGCCGAGTTCGATTTCCAGCCCCACGAGGGCTTCGGGGCCGGCACCGTCGAATCCCGGGTCAGCGTGCCGCTCCTCATCGAGTACGGCATCCGGCGGATGCAGCCGAACCCGCTCCTCCAGGCCTTCCTGGCCAGGCAGACGCCCGTCCTCGGCCTGAAGACCTACGCCTACCTGTTGACGGCCGAGGAGAGGGACATCCTCGACAAGGTCAACGGCGCCGATCCGGCCGAGGTCATCCTGAAGACGCTGACCATGCCCGGCGAGCAGTTCTGGAAGAGCCTCTACCTCTTCTACTGCCTCGGCGTCGTCGATCTCCCGGGCCTCGGCTCGGGGGCCCCGGCCGCGGACCTCCGGGAGCGCGTCCGCCCGCCCTCGGCCGTCAGGCCCGACGTGCCGCGGGAGATCGCCGAGGTCCTGTCGCTCCGCGACATGCTGCCGGCCATGACCCTCTACCAGATCCTCGACGTCCCCAAGACGGCCTCCGAAGAGGACATCAAGAAGGCCTATTTCGCGCTGGCCCGCAAGTTCCATCCCGACCGCTTCGACCGGAAGGCCGCCGCCGAGTTCAAGGGCCCGATCGACGAGGTCTTCGACGGCATCAACAACGCCTACCGGGTCCTGAGCAACAAGGACTCGCGGCGGGTCTACGACGCCAAGTCGGCCCCGGCCGCCTCCCAGGAGGACGTCCAGGAGACCTACCGCCGGGCCGACGTCAAGTTCCGGCAGGGCAAGACGCTCTACGGCCAGGGCCGGTACGACGAGGCCATCGCCTACCTCGAGGAGGCCATCCGCATCCGGCGGGACAAGGGCGACTACTTCCTGCTCCTGGCCATGTGCGAGTCGAAGATCAAGGCCTTCGGCCGGAAGGCCGAGCAGGATTTCCTCAAGGCCATCCAGCTCGAGCCCTGGAACCCGGAGGGCTACGTCGGGCTGGCCATGCTCTACAAGGCCGCGGGCCTGCAGACCAAGGCCGTCAAGCAGCTGGAGAAGGCCCTCGAGGCCGAGCCCGAGCACGCCTCGGCCCGCGAGGCCCTCGACGAGCTCACCGGCGGGAAGAAGAGGTCGGCCAAGACGACGCTCTTCGGGATCGACCTCTTCGGCGCGAAGAAAAAGAGGAAATAGTCACGGCGCGCGGCCGACGAGCCTCAGGAACTCCCCTTCGTTGAGGGCCCGCACGCCCAGCTCGCGGGCCCGGTCGAGCTTCGACCCCGGCGCCTCCCCGACGATGAGGCCGGTCGTCTTGCGGGTCACCGAGGAGCCGACCTCGGCCCCCAGCCCCTCGAGCAGCCCGCGGGCCTCGTCCCGGCCCATGGACCGCAGCGTCCCGGTGATGACGAAGACCTCGCCGGCCAGAGGCTTGGGGCCCGCCGAGGCCTTGGCGGCGCGGTCCTCGACGCCGGCCCGGCGGAGCCGCCGGACGAGCTCCCGGCTCTCCGGCTGGGCGAAGAAGAAGAGGACGCTCTCGGCGACCTTGGGGCCGACGTCCTCGGCCTCGACGAGGGCGTCCGCGCCCGCGGCCTCGAGCGCCCCGAGCGTCCCGAACCGCGCCGCCAGCGTCTGGGCCAGCCTCTCCCCGACGTGGCGGATGCCCAGGGCGAAGAGAAGCCGGGCCAGGCCCCGGTCCTTCGAGGCGGCGATCGCGTCGAGGAGGTTCCGGGCGCTCTTCGGCCCCAGCCGCTCGAGCCCGACGAGGTCGTCGTAGCGGAGGGAGTAGAGGTCGGGGATGGCGCGGACCAGGCCGGCCGCGAGGAGCTGGTCGACGACGGCCTCGCCCAGGCCGTCGATGTCCATGGCCCGGCGCGAAGCGTAGTGGAGGATGGACTCGCGGAGCCTGGCCGGGCAGGAGGCGTTGGCGCAGCGCGAGATGGCCTCGCCCTCGGGCCGGAAGGCCTTCGAGCCGCAGACGGGGCAGCGCGCCGGCCAGGCGAACGGCCGGGCGCCGCGGGGCCGGCGCTCCTTCATGACCGCCACGACCCGGGGGATGACGTCGCCGCTCCGCTCGATGAGGACGGTGTCGCCGACGCGGACGTCCTTGCGGCGGAGCTCCTCCTCGTTGTGCAAGGTCGAGCGGCTGATCGTCGCCCCCGACAGGCGGACCGGCGCGAGGACGGCGACGGGGGTCAGGGCGCCGGTGCGGCCGACCTGGATGACGATGTCCTCGACCCGGGTCGTCGCCTGCCGGGCCGGGAACTTGTAGGAGACGGCCCAGCGCGGCGACTTGGCCGTCGTCCCCAGCTCGCGGCGGGCCGCGGCGTCGTCGACCTTGATGACGATGCCGTCGGCGTCGAAGTCCAGGCTGTCCCGCTTGGCGCTCCACTCCCGGAAGAAGGCCAGGGCCTCGTCCAGGGTCCGGCAGGGGCGCGAGTGCGGCTCGGTCGGGAAACCGAGCTCGCGGAGCCTCCTCAGCGCGCCCCACTGGGTCGGCTCCTCTTCCCCGCCGCGGGTCAGGTAATAGAGGAAGGCGCCGAGGCCGCGGGAGGCCACGAGCCGGGGGTCGAGGAGGCGGATGGACCCGGCCGCCGCGTTGCGGGGGTTGGCGAAGAGGGCCTCTCCGGCCTCCTCCCGCTCCCGGTTGAGGCGGCGGAACGAGTCGAAGGGGAGATAGACCTCGCCGCGGACCTCGACCTCGCCCCGGAGGGGGATCTCGAGCGGGAGGGACCGGATGGTCTTGACGTTGGCGCTGACGTCGTCGCCGCGAACGCCGTCGCCGCGGGTGACGGCCCGGGCGAACCGGCCGTCCCGGTAGAGGATGGAGATGCCCAGGCCGTCGATCTTGAGCTCGGCCGTGTAGGCGACCGGCCCTCCGCCGAGGAGCTTGCGGACGCGGTCCTCGAACTCGCGGACCTCGTCCTCGGTGTAGCCGTTGTCGATGCTCAGCATCGGCGTCCGGTGGACGACGGTCGGGAAGCCCTCGACGGGCCTCTCGCCGACCCGCCGCGTCGGCGACTCGGGCGTCACGAGCTCGGGGAAGCGCGCCTCGAGGCCGCGGAGCTCGGCCATGAGCCGGTCGAACTCGGCGTCGGCGATCTGGGGGTCGTTCTCGACGTAGTACTTGCGCTCGTGGTAGGCGATCGTCTCGCGCAGGGCCGCGGCCCGGGCCCGGTCCTTCGGGCCGGCGTGTGGGGAGGACACGCGTTCCCTCCTCGTATCGGCGGCGGGCCGCCGCGGCCCCCGGGGAGGGCGGTGGCGGCGGGCGCCGCGAGCCGGCCGCCGGGCCGGCTTATCGGCCGAGCCGCTGGCGGGCCTGGGCGACGAGGGCGTTGAACTTGTCGAGCACGCCCTTCTGCCCGGCCTGGATCTTCTCGATGGCCGCCTTCTCGGCCTCGATGTTGGCCTCGAGCTGCTTGAGGATGCGCTTGTCGGTCGCGGACAGGTCGTCCTCGGTCTTGCCCTCGATCTTGGCGTTGTAGCTCTTGGTGAACTCGGCGATGGCCTCGTTGTGCTCCTTGATCTTGTCGTAGCTCGCGGCCAGCTCCTTGTCCTGGCCGACGAAGAGGTTCTGGGCCATGCCGAAGTAGTTCTTCTGCTGGGCGGCGTTGAGGAGGCCGGCCTCGATGTTGGCGTTGACGGCCTCCATCGTCAGCGACGGGTCCGTCTTGACCTTGGCGTTCAGGATGACGGCGATGTTCTGGGCCAGGGGGCCCGTCTTCTTCCTGGCGTAGCCCTCCTTGAAGACGGCCAGGGCCTTGTCGACCTTGTTCTGCTTGTAGAGGGTCTGGCCGAGGAGGGCGGCGCTCTCGGGGCCCTTGTCGGCGTCGTAGAACTTCTGGAAAACCAGTTCGGCCTCGGCGAACTTGCCGCTCTTGTAAAGCGAGTTGGCCAGCCCGTTGAGCCGCTTGGAGATGCTCGGGGCCTTGAGGATGCCGTAGGCGGTGATGTAGTTCTCAGCCGCCTTGCCGACATCGCCCGCCTTCTCGGCGAACTGGCCGATCAACTCGTAGCCGCCGGCCTGGAGCTGGGCGGACGTCTTGGCGTCCCCCACCGTCTTGCCGTGGTCGATGAGCCTGCGGGCCGCGGCCTCGGCCTTGTCCCGCTGCCCGGCGCTGTCGTAGAGCCCGGGGATCGTGGCCAGCAGGAGGAGCTTCGTCTCGCCGTCGATGCCGGCCATGCCCAGGGCCTTCTCGCCGTACTCGGCCGCCTTCAGGGCCGGCTTCGTGGCGCATTTTTCGAGGCAGTAATAAGCGTAGGCCCAGTGCTCGTTGGCCGTGCCCTGGCCGGCGTACTTGTTGATGTAGGCCTCGAGGGCCTGGACTTTCTGGCAGTTATCGGAAAGCTGCATGGCCTTGAGGTACTCCTCGTCGGGGTTCTGGGCGACGGCCAGCCCGGCGCAGAGGAGACCCAGGGTCATCGTCGCGATGATCGTCCTTTTCATGCCTTACCTCGCTCGAAAATTTCGGAAATCATAGCTTGCGTCCCTGATTTTGTCAACCTTGGCTCGCTCACCCCGAATTATAGCAAAAAGGGTGCCAGAATGGAGTATAATCCCGGCCATGGACCGCAGAAGCCGCGTTCGGGCGGCCCTTCTCGAGGCCTTCGGGGAGCCGCCCTCCGAGAACGTCCCCCTGTCGGCCCTGTCCAGCTTCGGCATCGGCGGGCCGGCCGACCTCTTCTTGGAGGTCCGGACGGAGGGCGAGCTGATGAAGGCCGTCGCCCTGGCGTCCGGGGAGAGCTATCCCTTCTACCTCATCGGCGGCGGCAGCAATCTCCTCTTCGACGACGCCGGCTACCGGGGGCTCATCATCCGCAACCGCCTCGAGGGGCTGTCCCGGGAGGAGAACCGCCTGAACGTCCTCTCGGGGACGGGCCTCGCCGACATCATGCGCGAGGCCCTGGCGGCCGGGCTCTCCGGACTGGAGTTCCTGGCCGGGATCCCGGGGACGCTCGGCGGGGCGGTCTACGGCAACGCCGGGGCCTACGGCTGGAGCGTCGGCGACGTCGTGGCCTGGGCGACCGTGCTCATCCCGGGCGGGGAGCGCCGGACGATGTCCCGGGCCAGCCTGGGCTTCGGCTACCGGGACTCCGCCCTTAAAAGATACCGGGGCATCGT
>Ga0116178_10001334_pt1 | contig 20446 bp, 8 predicted proteins | sample AD_STIC12_MetaG_FD_89880 | JGI IMG/M metagenome (GOLD analysis project Ga0116178, IMG submission 89880) | Active sludge microbial communities of municipal wastewater-treating anaerobic digesters from USA - AD_STIC12_MetaG | ecosystem: Engineered > Bioreactor > Anaerobic > Digestate | place: USA... | reverse complement strand
CAAACGTGTAACCTCTTGGTATCCTATGCCATTCCTGCTCGATGGAGGAGGAGCCGAGCAGGGGCGGGGCAGGGACGCCGCATAAACAGCGACTTTAAGGGGTGTCAAAAATGGCCTTTTCCTGTTACTTTTTCCCGTCCGGCAGTCAAATTTTGCAAAAAGGCCTACTTTCCCATCAGCCGCACTCGGCCAAGAACGCCTACTATTTTAGTAGGTGTTTGACAGTAATAATAACATAAAGCCGTCCCAAATTTAATACCAGGGCTTGGAGACATTCATTGGACTTTGGCACGAATCTTGCATCCCGTTGTGGCATTGAGAACAGTTTTTTTGAGAACTTGGCGGCCAGGGTCAAGGATCAAAAACTGGGCTTCAATAGTAGCACAAAGGAGCTGTGAGATAAATGCAAGATTTACAAACAACAGACCTGAGCCAGCAGCAGGGCGAGGCCATCTTTGGGCAGATAGCAGAGTTGTCAGCTCAGACATTTCGCAATATAGATCTTTCTGCCACTCTGGTGGAAGCGGCTCAGGTGTTGCTTCTGAAGAACACATTTCCTCAAGATGCGGCAGAGTTCACCCCGGAGTTTGTCGCCAACACTCTCTTTCCCAAGGCGGTAACCCGTGTATTTACAGCCTATCAGATGGATTGCTTCCGGTTTTGTTTGGCCAAGACTCAAGACCCGGAAATCTCGGAAGACATCGCTCAGGAAGCCCTCAAATTGCTGCTGCAATCCCCAAACAAGATAGACTGCGTCGGTGCCTGGCTCATGCAAGTGACCTACAATCTCCTCTGTAAGCACTACGAAGAGACGCAAAAAGAGGAACTGATGTATCTGAAGCTCTCTTTGGAAGCCACTGCTTATGAAAAGTGGCTCATGTCCGGCGACCCAATGGAGCTGAAAGAATTGAGTCCCGATGTGGTAGACCTGCTTTTGAAAACCGAAGAATACCGCCAGTATCATGAACTGACATCTTTTGACAACCTCAAAGAATATGCCGCTGCTCAAAATATCACTACGAAGGTGGCACAAAAGCGAAAAGAGAAGATCTACCGCAACCTGAAGTCATTGTCCCTGCGCCTAATGGGTTGGAAAGATACACCCGCTATCTTGGACAATAAGCAATACAGTGCGATGCGTAAGTTTATGCGCGAGCTGCTAAAAGAGTTAAGAGGCGACGAGGAGCCGGATTGGCTGAATTTACTGAGTCCGGAGCACAAAGAAGCCGTAAAAAGGATAAGACATATAATGGATTGGAACATCTCGATGACGGGTGAACGCAAGTTCAAGCTGCCCATCTTTACCATATTCGAGGATGGAGAGCCATTTTTGTTCACCTTCAACATCACTTTGAGCGAGAGAAACAGCGTCTCAATCCAGGATTGCAAGGTCAATAAACATATTGAGTCGTTTAAGCCTCCTGAAAACTTCCGGATACCCATAGATAAAGGCAGAGCGATGTTGAGTTATGAGGATATCATGACGCTCTTGAAGATGTACCAGAAGACCGACTAAGTCGGTCAGTTGCCAGTAGCCAGTTGTCAGTAGTCAGTCGCTGCGCAGGTTTCGGGGATAGGTGTTTTTTGTGATGTAGATTGAGGCCACGGTGGAGAGAGGAAGATGTGGGCGCAGTCTGCATGCGGCGGCATGACAACCGCCGGTTACCTCATAATACGTGAACAGCATTGTGCACCCGTGAAAAATAGAGCCAGCGGTAGCTGGCCCCTAAATTCGTGTTAATTCGTGTAATTCGTGGGAAAATCAAAGAGCCCCAGAGCTGTATGGATCTTGGCTGCGAACACCCGTATTCCCACCACCAGCGCAGCGACTGACTACTGACAACTGGCAACTTGCCGACACAGTCGGCTACTTGACCAGCGTCACTTTCTTCGAGCCGGTCAATATGCCATTTACAGACAGCTTCACTATGTACACACCATTGGGAACGCTTGAGCCGGATTCATCAATTGCGGTCCAGGTTGAGTGATACTTCCCGCCTGTGTTTGCTGCTGGAGTGAGCCGTTTCACCAATTGTCCCTTGATGTTATAGATTTCCAGGCGGACTTCGGCGGGAACATCCAAGCTAAAATCCAGCTTGAGCGCATCCGTAAAGGGATTTGGGTAGCAATTCACCGTCGGAACAGCAGGCGGAGCGAGGTCATCATCAACGCCGGTGTATTGATAGGAATAGATGGCGATGTTGTCTCCGGAAAAAAGATAGAAGTAGTCAGCATCCCAGTCGATATGGATCGCTCGGGAAAACTGGGGCAAGAAGTGTTCCGCAGTCAGATAGCCGGAAGGGAAGCCATTGGTATTGTAGAGGCTTATCCCGTTTTCCCTGCCGATGCAGACGTAGGTCAAAAAATCAAAGACAGGATGCCCCGTATCCACCTGAAAACTTGATTGTTCATGGTAAAAAGTGCTCAAGGTGGGAAAAGGGCTGATGTTGTAGAGATAGAGATAGTCGCCCACTCCATAGATATACCCCGGAAACGGCACTAAGCCTGAAACAATCGTTGGCTGTTGCGGCGAATTATCTGCAAAACCGCTGTAGGTATAGAGATCATAGGCTCCGATAGCGTTTCTAACCGAGGCATAAAACCGGTCGTTGGCAAATGCCTTGGACACAAAGCTCTGGCTGATGGGAAAGCGGAAGACCAGCTCTGTTTCGTCGCCGATTACGGCGTATTTATCTATCCAGAAATTGGTTTCGTCCACATGGTAAAAGCAATCCAGCTCATTGTGGTTGAAATACAGTGCCACAGTAGCGTTGAATGGCAGCTCATGCACCAAGACGGGATTTTGGAGGTCTGAGATGTTGTAGATGCGCTCAAAGATACCATCCTTCTGCCAGATCAAGACATAGAGCAAATCTCCCAGCAGGTCTATCTGGGTGGTGGAGCCCTCAAACAGCGAAAAGGCATAGTGCGGATTGGCGGGATCGGAGATGTCAAACACCACAATCCCGCTATATTGCATGGGTTGCAGGGCATAATTTCCATAGCGGCGTCCGCCACTGGTATAGAGGCTGTAGCGATAACACTTGGCGACAAATTCAAGCTGCCCTGTGTCGGTTACTTTGAGGCAAAGACAGCCATAGGTCATATCCGGATGGAAGAGATAGGCGTTGTAGGCTCGCATCATGCGCACTACCGGTGTTGAACCCAAGCCGGGAGGATAGGGGCTTTGACAGATCAGGCTGGGTAAACTGGGATCAGTTATATCATAGATTTGGAAGGCTTGGCTGAGGTATTGCCCATTTTCTTCGGCCACACCACAGACCAGATAACCATTGCAGATGGCCGCCCTTCCATAAGTCTGAAATGAGATGGTGGATAAAAGCTGCCACTGGAATAGCTCAGAAGTCCGCCAGATATTGATCCCTGAGCCGCATTGAGTCGCCAGAGTGGAATCGTCGATGGCGATGAAATCTGGAAAGGTGTTGGCAGGATAGGGCAAAGAAATTTCTGCCACCGGAACCAAACCCTGATCGGAGTCTACGCTGAAGAGCCTAAAGCTTGAGACATTGCTGAGCCTGGTGATGAGATAAGCATCCTGGATCACATCATAGCGGTAGTAAGCCGGATATCTATGGGTAATTTCCAGCGTGTGTGGGTCTATCAAAAGCATAGACCTGAGGGTGGAGTCAATCTGTTCATACGAGATCAAGACATCGTTCAAAATCCGAAGGTTGCCGAAGCTGGTATTATTGGCACCGGCTGCGATGCTGCCCACCAAAACGGGCTGGCTGGGATTGCTGATGTCGACCTTGTGCAGCATGCCAAAATCCGGCTGCGTCGAGGAATACGCATCCTTCTGAAACACAGCGATAAATAGATAATTTCCCCAAGCCACCATCTCTTTGGCGGCACCTTCGACTCCAAAATTGGCGATTTCAGCAAAGCTGCCGGCAGTGCTGTCCCACTCACACACCTGAAAACCATAGCTGTTGGGCAGATACACATAGGGATACCTGATGACGGGCAGCCTGGTGTCTGCCATATCATTTGAGACATGGGCAAACCTGCTGATCTCCTGAACTTGCAATTGCGTGACCTGGCCGCTGAGCACTGAGCTGAGCATGAACAGGCACAGGACGCAGAGGATGTAGATAGATTGCTTCATAGCTTGGGGTCTCCTGTTTGGGTGGATTGCGGGCATTGTCTCGGCGCCGGCGTTATCGGTCAAGCACTTTCTCCAGAGGCGATGATAAGTCCCTGAAACCGGATCGACTTGCCGGGTTTATTATCCTGAATTGGAACGGATTATGCATCGAATCATACCAATAACTTTCCTGTCAGGAGGATAAGATGAGGAAGCAATGTTTAGTTATGCTGTTTTTGGTGGCTTTTGGCCTGCTTGCGGGTCTGACTTGGACGCGCCACCTGGACTGCAGTGGATTGTGTGAATCCCATTATGATTACATCTACAACGAAGTGGGCAATATTATCCCTGCAAATGGAGGTGGTTATCTGGTGCAGGGGTTTATTAGGTATAATAGCATTGAAGAGGGGACCTTTTCACCCCGTAGGAGTGTATTCTGGAAAGTCGATGAAGACGGCAACATTATCTGGAGGAAAACGCCATCCGGATTTGGCAAACCTTTTTCTCTGGTCTCCAACGGAGTTGACAGGTATTATCTGCTTTCAGAAGGCAATCAGGGCCCGTGGTCGACACTGACCGTCTTTGATAATGAATTGAACGTGTTGGATTCCTACTACAAAGAATACATCTCCTTGTTTGATATGCATTACCTTGATGATGGCCTGATCTTATCCGGAATGACATCAGGCTTTCAGGGCATAGCGATCAAAACAGATTTTCAGTTTAACACTATCTGGCAGAGTGAGGCTTATGGGTATGAGATATTTTGCTCGATTGATCCCTATGAAGATGGCTGGCTCTGCACCGCCAACCATTTGTTTGTAAGCTTGTCTTCAGAAGGGAATCTGCTCTGGAGCTGCCCGGGCTCAGATTTGGAAGATTGCGTTGTATCTTCTGACAACAGGGTCTTTCTGCTTGGTTATCACAAAATATGGGAAATGGATATGACGCTTCATTCCCCGACTGTGTTTGTTGAGGAACCTCCCTGTGGATTTGATCCCTTCCTAAGCAGGTCTATAGTCATCCTTCCGAATGGCAATATCGTGTATAATGGCCAAGCTGACACAGGTGAGATACTCCACTGCTATAGTCCTGATGGCCAGCATCAATGGAGCAGATCATACAATTTGCCTCCCGGAACCATCACCTTTGGGGGAGGCTCGAAGAGAATGGTAGTTTTGCCGGATGGCGGTTTACTCTTCCCATATTACATCGTAGGTAATGATCAGACCATGTATCTGATCAGGACCGACTCCAACGGCAATGTGTCCGCAGCGGTGACATCAATCTTCGCCTACCCCAATCCCTTTAAAAATGAAATTGTTATGGAGATAAAGGGTGCAACTGAGCGAAATGGCAAGCTGGAAATCTACAACCTCAAAGGGCAGAAGGTCAAGACGATAGCCCTCGATCTTAGTGGGAATGGTGAGCAGTCAGCCTCTTGGGATGGACGCGATACCGCCAACAAACAATGCGCCAATGGGATCTACTTTATCAATCTGCTGGAAAACGGCAAAACCTTAAGCAGCAAGAAAGTTACACTGATCAGATAAAACTCCTTAGGATGATGGATCAAGCCGGCTCGGATTCAGGGTCGGCTTTTTTGCATTCACCTAAAAAGCCCCTCCTGCGGCTTGGTTCCTACACTTTTGTTAAGATAGTTCTTGACAAGATAAGCCCCTGTTATTTTTAGGCTTTAGACTAATGATCATTTAAGGAGTCAGACCTAAGTTTATGAAAAACGTGTCAATTGCCCCCGACGGCAGGGAATACCCCATTCCCACTGCAGAAGAAAGCGCTGCAGAACGAGATTTACTCGTTAAGATTACCGAAGAGCAACGCAAAATGGGTCGCAAGATTGTAGCCGTTCAAGGTTTAGGCTTTGTGGGTTGCGTGATGGCAGCAGTTGTTGCCGATGCGGCTGACAAAGACGGCAATCCCTATTATTTTGTACATGGGCACCAGCGTGCCTCCAAGCGTTCCTTTTGGAAAGTTCCTGTGATCAACACCGGAGTTCCACCTGTGGCATCTTCAGACCCGGAAGTGCCCGAGATTTTTCACCGTACCGTGGTAGAAAAGAAGACTTTCCGCGCCACCAGCGAAGAATTTGTCTACACTTTGGCAGATGTGGTGGTGGTGGATATTCAGTTAGATGCCACCAAGCCAGCCTTTGGCGAAGCGGAGAAGGGATATTGCGACCTCACCCATTTCCGTGAAGGCATGCGCACCCTGGGTCAATTGATCCAGCCTCATTGCATGGTGTTGGTGGAGACTACCGTTCCTCCCGGAACCTGTGAAAAGGTAGTGAAACCCATCCTGGAAGAAGAGTTTACCAAACGTGGCATAGATATCAAGACCAATCCCCCACTGATCGCTCACTCCTATGAAAGAGTGATGCCGGGCAGCAAATATGTAAGTTCGATCCGTGATTTCTGGCGTGTATTTAGTGGCGTAAATCCCCAGAGTATAAAGCTATGCCGTGAGTTCTTGACCAACTGTCTCAACGTGGATGAGTTCCCGCTCACCCAGTTGGATAGCACTAACGCTTCCGAGATGGCCAAGACTATGGAAAACTCCTACCGTGCTACCAACATTGCCCTCACTTTGGAATGGGCACGTTTTGCCGAGCAGATTGGTGTGGACATCTTCAAAGTCCGTGATGCCATCCGCAAACGCAAAGGCACCCATGACAATATGTTGCGCCCCAGCTTGGGAGTAGGTGGCTACTGCCTCACCAAAGACCCCGTGCTGGCAAACTGGTCAATGCAGAGCCTCTTCGGTCTGGAAGGCGGCTTGGATGTGGCGATCAACAGCGTCAATATCAACGACACCATGCCTCTGCACACGGTTGAGATCATCAAAAAAGAGCTTGGTAACCTGAACAACATCAAGATCGCCCTCTTGGGTGTTTCCTACCTGGAAAATGTGGGCGATACACGACACTCTCCCTCCGAGACTTTGGTCACCTTCCTGCGCAAGGAAATGGCCACAGTCAAGTGCTGCGATCCTTACGTGGAATCATGGCCGGAGCTGGAAGACGTCAAAGTGGAAAGCGATATCCATCAAGTGCTCCCCGGCGCAGACGTAGTGGTCTTCGCTGTGGGACACGATGAATATAAAGTCCTGAAACCCAAAGAAGTCCTCGACATCTGCGGCACCAAACCCCTGATCGTAGACTGCTCAAACTTCCTCACCGATGAGAAGATAGCAGAATACAAGGCTTTGGGCTGCAAGGTCCGCGGCGTTGGTAAAGGACACATCGTCTAATTCATTTCGCCTCCTACGAAAGAAGAAGCCCCAACCTGAGAGGTTGGGGCTTTTTTTATCCCGGATAATGCGATAGACTATTTCTCTGAGGTGGAGCTTTCCAGCCCGTCACCTGCTTCGCCCTTACTTACCCGCAGGGTGATGCCGTGCAGATACTCGGGTTTTTCCCGAGTATCACCGAGTAATCACCGGGCGGCTAAGCAAGGAAGAGGCAGGCAAGATCACACTGAGGCTACTGCATTATTTGGGTTTATGTCTTTGGAGTCTATCGTTATTTGAGGCTCAGATACTCGGTTTTGATCTCATATCCTGTGAAGACAGGCAACCGCTGCAGAGCTTGCTGATAGGTATCCAACTGCGTGGAGTCAGGCTCTTTGCCGCTCTTGTAGTCCACGATCAGCGCCTGCTTTTGCTCAGTGTCTATCATCAGCCTGTCCAGCCTCAGCGTTCCTGAGTCCGTCACCAACTCAATCTCGTTAAACACTTTATCCCAGCGGGCATCAAAGAGTCGGTCAAATTGGGAAATCTTGGCTTTGAGCTGCTCGATTTCGGCTTTGATCTGATCCGGGCTGAGCAGCGAGGCGTAGGTGTTCATGGTTCTTTTCAGGGCTGTTTCCTGCTCGGACTCGGTGTTGTAAGTGAGGTGACTGAGGTAGTCGTGACGCAGGTTGCCTAACAGCAGGTCTCGCTCGACAAGGTATTTCTGCTTGGCTGCTTCGGGGCTGAGCTTGTCCTCTTCCTTGATCGCCTCGGGCTCACGGGCGGCGAAATCCAGGGCTTGCTCAAGGTTCTCCGCTTTGACAACGGCAAGAGCCGGCTGTTCTTTGGCTTTGGCCTCGGACTTTTCAGCTTCGGGCTTCTCAGCCTCCGCCTCCAAAGAGCCTATCACTTCATAGTTTTGGCCGTGTTCATCGATCCACTTCATGCCGGCGTCGCAGATCAGGTAGGGCAGCAGGTTTCTATCCGGTTTTTCATCTGGATTATTCTTCTCTTTTATATAGGCATCCCAACAGATGGCTGCCTCAAGTCCCGGCACAAAGGTTTTCTCTTCTTTTGCCTTCTCGACTACCGTTTTTTGCTTGCTTTCACTATATTCATAGGCAAAGAGCACGTGCAGCGAGGTTTTGGCACGGGTGAGCGCCACGTAGAGGTTGTTCATTTCCTCCAAGTGCTCGGTTTTTATCTTGTTTGCATAGAGTTTGCCTTTGTGGGAATACTCCAAGACCTTGCCATAGTGGTAACTGAGGGCATAGTCCTCCAGTCTGGTAAAGTTGTTACCCTCGTAGCTCAGATACCAATCCAGGCTGTCATCCCAGCCGCCGCCTCTGGTGCTGAGATTGTAAAAGAAAAAGACGCTGTCAAACTGTAAGCCTTTGGATTTGTGGATGCTTAGCAGTTGCACGCCGCCCTTGCTTTCGATGGAAATCTGCTTGAGTTTATCCTGTGCCCTCAGGTCTTCCAGATAAGCCAAAAAGGAAGGGATGCCGGTATCGGCGACGGTGCTGTCCAGCTCAAACTCCTTGGCCAAGCTCAAAAAGGCGTCCAGGTTGAGCTGATCCCTATCGTTTAGTTCGTTGCGATCCAAATATCTGATTATCAGCTCTTGGCAGATGGAGTGGGGACAGCTTTCATCTTTCGGTCGCTCTTGATAGAGGCTTTGCAGATGAGGGTCAAAGTGGGAGAAATTCGCTTCGATATTGGCTTTGCCGCTCAGGTGAATCTGATCCAAAACCTTTTTGAGCAGTGCCGGTTTGATGCGGATGTAGTCGCTGCGCAGCCAGATCAGCCAGTCTGTCCAATCTCCATAGGCGATCCACTTCAGATAGCTGATCAGAGGCTGCACCAAGGGATGATCAGGCAGCTCGGCATTGGGCTGATACACGCTGGTAATGCCCGCCTCGTCCAAGATGTCCTGCATCTGCACCAGTTCGTTGTTACTTCTGCAGATAATGGCGATGCTCTTCTCTGTAGCCAGCTCATGGATCAGGTATTCTTCCACCCATTTCTTGCGCACATCGTCCAAACTCTGCGTTACGTTCCCTCTGGTTTGATAAGGCAAGGCCTGAAATGAGATATGGCTGAGGTGGTCAATGCCCTTCACGGCACTTTCCACCTTGTCATAATCCCATTCCATTTTGTTGTTTTCCAGATAGTTGTGCAACCCGGGGGCACTGAAGATACTATTGATCAATTCCATCAGGGTGGGTGAAGTGCGGTAGGACGTCTTGAGGCTTGTCTCGCTCACATTGCCCTTGATGGAGGGGATGAGGTTTTTCAGTTCGATCAGCAGCTCCCGCTCTCCGCCCCTCCAGCCAAAGATGGATTGCTTTTCATCTCCCACCACGATCAGCCCGCCAAAATCCTTGCTGCCTGCGCCGGAACACACCTCATCGATGATGGGTTTGAGGATTTTAAACTGCATGATCGAGGTGTCCTGAAATTCGTCGATCAGGATAAAGCGGCTGCGATGCGTAAGGAACTGATAAAACTCGTTGGCCACACCCGCCTCATCCATGGGGAAAGCGGGCGGTTCGCCACCAAAGAGAGCCTCCAGGGTAAACCAGGAAATGTCGTCATAAGTCATGTTTTTGTAGCGATAGATGAGCTGGTCATACTTCTCGAGTATACCTGCCCAGATCTGTAGAATTTCATACTGCTCAGGCAGGAAATAGCGATAGTAAAGATGCTCTGAGAGCTCGATTCTGAGTTTTTCCTTCATCGTGGTGAGCTCGTCATGGTGCTGGTTATTCTTGTTGATTCTTCTGCCATCATAGAGCTTTAAATCTGCGACATTATCAAAGAAAGTCATCGCCTGATGCGAGTTTGACAGCATTTCTTTGAGCCGATCGACAAAGTCCTGCGGATCAACGGGAAAGCTGCGGTAAAAGAGCCTTTGAACTGTGGGACTGAAGTATTGGTCCCAAGTCCTGTTTTTCTCTGCTGCGATCATCTGTACCAGGCTGAGGATTGCTTTCAGGTTTGGCGTAAGCTGCTCCCAAGTCTCCTCCATCTTGTGCCGAGCTAAGTTGTTGGCCGCCTCGATATGCTCGTCCAACCTCTCCACATCAAGGTTTTGAAAGATCATTTGATACAGCCAGCGGTTATAGATCAACGAGGCGAAAAACTGGGCATATTCATCCAAAGAACGCTTCATTTTGCGTCTCAAGAGGCTATCCACCCGGGCTTTGAGCTCGTCTGTCATCAGCTCGCTCAGCAGGTAGGGCATGCGCTTTTGCACGGCAAGCGTGTCTATCTCGATATCGCCGATGCTGCGCATGGGACGCACGATATTGCGGAAGATGGAGGCGATGTAACTGTCTATGGTCATCACTTGCAGGAGCCTGCGGTCGGACATGATAGCCAGGTTCACGCTGGTGAGGATGGCGTCTTCTTTATCGCTCAGGGTGGCGTTTTCATTGTCTTTGATCTGCTGTATCAGACTATTGCGCTCTTTCTGGTCTTTTTCTTTTGTGGAGCATAAGATTTTGATGTGCTGTTGGATGCGTTCCTTGATCTCGGCAGTGGCTTTACGCGTGAAGGTGAGCACCAATATGCCATCCAGATCAAATTCCGGCCTCCGATCCGGGCGATAGTATTGCAATACCAGACGGATGTATTCGAGGGCAAGGCGGTAGGTCTTGCCTGTGCCTGCGCTGGCGGTGATGATGAGTGGCTTAAACTGGGTCATGACTCCTCCTTCTGCTTCTTGGTTGCTTTTTGCAAGTCTGCTCTGGTGATGGTCTGGGATTTCTTTTTATCAGCCTGAGATTCACCTGTGTGATAGCCCGATCTGATGCAGTCTGAGAGCGTATCGCCTATCTGATGGCGCCAATCCCTCCACCTGTCGATCTTGGCACCTTCTCTCTCGGCCTTCCCTTCCAGCACCATCCAAAAGAGGGAATGGATTTCATCATCCTCAAAAGGATCGGAATACTTGTAAAAATTGTAGTAATAATGCTCATAAAAGATGAGCTGATCCACATCCGCAGAGCCGGTCTTAAAGTCCACGATATAATCCTTTCCGGGGCTTAAGATGCGCAAATCCGCTCTGCCGCTGAGCATGACGGAAAACCGGAAATCTTCGCCCAAGTGAGTCAGCTCTATCTTTTCCGGCCTGAAATCAACATCCTCAGGCAGCAATTCAAAGGCTTCATTTCTTAGATTCGGCTCCAGCCAGCGCAGGTAAAACTGCTGCACACTGTCCACCAAACAATCCGCAATCACCTCAAACAGGAACTCCCGATTGTAGTTTTGTGGCATCATAAAATCCAAAGCTTCATGTTGCAGGGACCGTATCAGCTCCTCTTTCAGTGCTTCAGAGTTGCCAAAGAGCGTCTCAAGCCGGCTGAGGTTGCTGTTTCGTCCCGCCACCTGCTTCAGTATTTTGCCCATAAACTCATGCGTGATATTACCAAAGAGCAGCGGGCTAACTGTCTCTTCCGGATGCAGTTCCACCGGCTCGATCCGCCTGTGCTGAGTGATATACCAAGAGAAGGGATTGGAGGTAAAGTGGCTCAGGCTGTAGGAATTGAACTTCAGCTCTGTGCCAAAATCCTTGCTCTCATCGCAGGGCAGCACAAAGAAGTCCTCATCAGGGCTTTTGGCAAAGTCGTATTGATCAGATTCCCGCAACACGGGATGCAGTATTTCGCCTTGGTAGACCTCGCTTTGCGCCTGAGGCAAGAGAGCGGGGTCTACGACGGCCTGAAGGTATTCCAGCTTTACCTGTTTCTGCAGCCGGGGCTCGCTACGCTCAGGATCAAGGTGTTGCACTAATTCATTGAGGTAGGAACTGGGTTCCAGGTCGTTTTCCTGTTCGCTGTAGCAGTAGAGGGTAGTCTTGGCGCTGCCCAAGATGAGCCTGAGGAAGTAATAGCGTTCCCAGTCGCGGATGACGTCGTAGTTTTTGAGTCCCAGCCTTTGCTTTTGCGCCTGATTCAGCAGCCACACCGGCTCCGGGTTCTGGGGCAAAATGCCTTCCATGCAGTTGAAGATTATCACCTCATCATAGCGGAGATTGCGGCTGTCCAGCAGGTTGCTGACCTGATACAAGACCCTGTCTTTCTTGAGCTTGCGTCTCACCTTGGCAGCGGCCAAAAAGTCCAGCCACAGCTTGAAAATCTTCTGGGGCAAAGAGTTTCCCGCAGCAGGGAAGATTTCTCCCCAATCGCTCACGATGCCCAATTCTTCCGCACTTTGGAAGTTTGCCAGCCGCTCATAAAAGCTGGAAATGATGTCTGTAAATTCAAGCTCTTCCGCACTGCAGAGCTTGTCCAGCCTGAGGCCGCTCTGCCCATCAAAGAGAGCCACCATGTCCTTGATACATGTGATCTTTTGCAAGCTTTCGAGGATGCTAAAGTGAGCCCGCAGCAGGATGCAAAGGTCGGCGAGGTCTTTGTCCTCAAACTCCTTGAGCTCAAAGACCTTGAGCTGCTTATCTATATAGAGTACGGATTTTTCTGCCAAGAGGCGCAGTTGATCCAGCAACTTCCGTCTGTCCTGATGGTTGTAAATCTGGATAAATCCCGGCGTAGCAACCGCTTTAGCCACCTCAGAAAGAAGCAGATAGCCCTTTTCCCCATATTGATTCAGGGCAGCAAGATGGCTTTCATAGAGCTTGAGCAGCGAGAAAAGCTGAGTCTTGGGCATGCTGATATTGCTGCTGAAGCCGAAGTGGACGGGATCAAAGAGGCGGCTATAGCCACTTTTCTGCATGCCGGAATCGATCAAAACACGTGGCTTTTCCTCCGCCAAGAGAGCCTCTTTCTGCGAGCCATAATCGTTCAGGCAGCTCACACTCATCTCAGCCAAGCTGCGACAATGCACCACGCTCAGCTTTTCCAGATCTATCTGTTCACCCGGTATTTGGCTGAGCTCCAAAGGCTTGGCTTCAAGCTTGTCCACGTCAAAGCTGTCCGGAATGCCCTGATGCAGGATCACGATCTCAAATCCCGCCTCATCCAACCGCCGGATCAGCTCCCGCTCCAATTTGCTGTAGTAGTATTGATTTACAAAGATCAGCTTTTGCGGTTCATTCAAAGGGATCAGGTTGTCCAGACCCAGGTAGAAAACCGTATCGGTAAAGCCTTTCTCGCCGATGAAACCCTCATATCTGGCCAGGATGTCCAAGATGAGCTTGATGTGTTCTTCCTGCCACTCGCGGGTGTTTAGATTGGGGTTTTCCTGCAGCGCAGTCAGCGGCACCTGCTCATCCCTCATCTCCTTGAAGAAGGCAAAGAAGCTGTTTCCCCAGCTCACCAAATCGTCATAGTTTTCCAGGTGGAAGGTTTTTTTGTCCTCCTCATTTAAGACCTGCCAGAGGCAGAGCAGCCGCTTTTCATCCGTGAGAGCAGGTTTGGGCGGCACAATGAGCCAATCTACAAATTCCTCGATGGTAAACCAAGCGATGCTTTCCAACTTCCACCGCGGTAAAAACTCCTGCATTGCCCGGTTTTTGGAGGGATGCGTGGGGAAAATCAGGCCGCAGCCGTCGACTATCTGCTTCAGGGCCTCAGAATGGAGGTCCTGATTGAAGGGTACATAGATGCACTTGAGCATAGTTTCTCCTTAGATTATAAAAGAGGTGAGAAGAGCCGGCAGATGGACTCGATCGAGCGGACAAAGATGTTTTTCTGCTTGAGCTGCTCCAGAGTCACCTGCGTGCTATTGGCCAAATCTTCATTGAAAGCCTGCAAAGCCTGCGCCACGGTGGGCGGGTGGTAGATCATCGCCGTGGCCTCGAAATTGTGGTTGAAGCTGCGCATGTCCATATTTGCCGTGCCGATGGAGAGGATTTCGTCGTCCACGATCAGAATTTTGGCATGCAGAAAGCCCGCCTGGTAGTCGTAGATATTGACGCCCACTTCCAAAAGCTCTTTGAAATAGGAGCGGCTGCCATACCAAACGATTTTGTGATCCGGCTTACCCGGCAGGATGACGTCTATCTTGACGCCGCTTAAAACAGCCGTCTTGAATGCCATCAGCAGGCTTTCATTGAGGATCAGATAGGGCGAAGAGATGCGGATACTGCGCCGCGCATTGCTGATGGCCAGAAAGTATGCCTGCATGATGCTGGCATGGTCTGTATCCGGCCCGCTGGCGGTGATCTGGATGGGGATGTCTGCAAGGAGCTTAATCTCCTCAGCCGGCAGCCTCAGGTATCGGGTCACTTCGTCTGGAGTAAAGAGGTTTTGCTTGCTCACAAAGAACCAATCCGACAAGAAAAGAGCCTGCAGACTGATGGCTCCCTCGCCGCGGATGCGCAGCACGCTGTCACGCCAGTAGCCATAATACTTGTCTTTGCTCATGTATTTGTCGCCGATATTGAGCCCGCCCAAGTAGCCGATGTGACCATCCACCACCACGATCTTACGGTGATTTCGATAGTTTGCCCGGCTGTTGAGCAGCGGAATCCAGGCTGGCATGAAGGGCACAAACTCCACTCCCGCACGGCGCAACTCCTTCTTATACTTGCGCCCCAACTTCCAACAACCCACATCATCATAGATAAAGCGGACACGCACGCCTTCTTTCACCTTGCGGATCAGCGCCTGCTTGAGCTCCTGACCCGTCTCGTCATTGGCCACAGAGAAATACTCCAGATGCACGTGATCCCTGGCCTCGGCGATGTCCTTGAGGATGCAATCCAGCGCCTCTCTGGTGTCCGAATAGATTTCCACCTGGTTGTGGCAGGTGAGAATGGCTTTGCTATTGGATTTGAGCAGACCATTGATCCTTGAAGCCAGAGGTGAAAGAGTGTCCGTCCGGCAATCATCACCCGGCAACCACAGCTCATCCAAACTGAGCGAGTCCTCCAAACCTTTGCGGTTGAAAAGACGCTCCTTACGCCAGTTGCGCCCAAAAAAGAGATAGAAGATAAAGCCCACCACCGGAATGTAAATCAACACCAAAATCCAGGCCAAGGTGTGTACCGGATTGTCGTTTTCCAACACCAACACCACGATCATCAACACAATCGTGCTGGCAAAGATGGTGTTCAAGATCTTGATCGTCAGATTGGTAAAAACAAAGGCAATCTCTCCCCCTATGATCCAATATGACAGGCTCGCGATCAGTAGCAGAGCGATCAACAGGATCATGATCAGCAAAACGCTATCCCAGATTTTCTGAGTAAACACCGCAACTCCTTGGCTTTTTTGATTACAAAGTCCAAGATAATAATGGGGCTGGATTTGTGTCAATAGGTTTAAACAGCTTCGCTGTACGGGCGGTCGCCGGAGCGACCAAAATCGTGGCCGGCGTTAGACGTAGCGCCGCCTGCAGGCTCAGCCTGCATCCCTTTCTACCCCGTAGCCTCCATTAGCCGTACCGACCAAAAAGTACAGACTGTTGCCATTTGCTTCACTGATGGTGGAGATACGTGTGGTTATAGTGAGAATTCACATGGTTGGTTTCTTTTTTGGGAAGCAAGCGGTGCTTGCTGGCGGCGGTTCGGCGACCGCCGGTTACTTGTTTCTTGGTCGCTTCAGCGAGCGACCCCTACCTCTTCCTTGCTTAGCCGCCCGGTGATTACTCGGTGCCTTTCGGGAAAAACCCGAGTATCTGCACGGCATCGCCCTGCGGGTAAGTAAGGAAGGGGAAGCTTCGCTGCAGTTGGTAAGGACTCATCCTGAACCGCCCAACCGGTTGTGGTTTGTTAGCTACCTCACGATAGTGGATAGTTGGGAGACTTTGCTTGATTGGCTTGCGTGTGTTTTTAAAGCTGGCACCCGTGACCCGTTAGAGGTTGTACGGGCGGTCGCTGGAACGCTGCATCCCAAGTCATCAGTAGTCAGTAGCTGCGCAAGTGGCAGAGATACAGGTACTTGCGGTGGGGATACACCCAGTTTTGGAGCTTTTGCTTTTTCCACGAATTACACGAATTGACACGAATTATGGGATGTACGGTCGCTCGCCGGAGCGACCGTAATTTTGTGCAACAGAGTAAAAAAACTCAACCTGAGAAAAGAGCTTTTTGCATTTTTACATCAACGATGCAAAACTGAATCGCATTCATGACAACATATCGAACTGGCCTGCCACCATAGTTTTACGGCTATTGACCTTGCCATTCATGTTAATAAATGTAAAATATCTCTTGACACCCCCCCCCCGCAAATATGGCTCCAGAAAACGATCAGGTTTTCTAATAATTTGTTATTCTCAGGAGGAATTATGAGAAAACTAATCTTTGTTCTTTTGCTAGCCCTGACCCTGTCAGCAGGCTTTGCACAAGCTTTTCATGCCGTTTTTGAAATTGGCGGAACTGGCGATTATCTGCAGGATCTCGCCTACAATGGTGACTCTTTTGCAGGGATAACCATCAGCCCCTTACAGAGAGTGGGAGTGACCCCGGTCTCCAGCCCCGGAAACTTCACAGCATCAAACTGGCCTCATGTTAACGATGCCAACGGCGGCAATCTTGATGAGGACAAATACATTGGCTTCACGATCACTGCCGATACAGATTATGAGTTTACCGTTAACTATATCAATTTTTGGATATGCAGAAGTGGAACCGGTACAAGGCAAACCGAATGGAGAGGTAGCGCAGATAACTATAATGCGTCTTTTGCCAACTACTCATATTTGTATTGCTTGGACAATATCGGAGGCGTTTTGCACAATGAAGACGTATACCAATGGGGATGGCCCGCAGAACATCGCTATTTTGGAGGAGTTCTATACCCCGGCACTACTTACGAGAATCTCACAAGCTGTGGTTTCAGGATGTATATGCATCATGCTGAACACCCGGGTGGTACTGCTGGTTTTCCCTATTCAATTGAAATCAACGGAGTTGTCCGGTACACAGGTAGTTCAGGTTCACTTGACGTTTCTACGAATTCTCTTTCGGGGTTTAGATATGAACATGGTGCCGGCCCATCATACACTAAGCTTCTCCGAATATGCGGAGGATCGACATATGGAAGTGTTACGGTTAGTCTGCCCGCTGATAGTAAGTATGAGATTAATACCCCCGGTTCTTCTTTTACCAACACTTTGACGTGTAACCTTAACAGAATGAGTGGTGATTTTTATGTGGCCGATGTAAGCGTGCGTTTGAAAGCAGGGTTAGCTATTGGTGACTACAATGATATTATTACGGTTACAAGGACCGGATTTGCCGATAAAACCATAAGTTGTAGTGGCTCGGTCACCCAGCCAGCCACACCTCCGCCCACACCTCCCCCACCTCCCCTTGTGTACGTTGCCGATTTTGAAGCCATCAGCGAACCAAAGACAGGTTTTACCCCCGGAGTTGTTGTTGTAAGCGGCTTGGATTGGATGCTGGACCAGTGCTTGATTGGAAACGATCAAAATGATTATTATGAAGGCACAAGAAGCGCACGTCTGGATGGAAACAATGCCTCGGCCAATATGACCATGTTGGTGGATAAGATGTGGGGTATTGGCGATGTAACATTTAAATATCGCAGTTATGGTTCAGATGCCCAGGCACAGTGGAAGGTGGAATACAGTTACGATGGTGGCATCAATTGGTATCCGGCAGGTGATCCTTTCACGGCTTCGAACCAAGTCCAAACATTCAGCGCCCATATCGGAGAATCACGCCACTCACGTCTGCGTATCTTAAGGACAAATGCAGACCCCATTTCCGGAGGACGCCTGAATATTGACAACATCCAACTTACAGACTATCATGACATTTTCGTTGATGAGACTAAAGTGGTAGGCGATTACACGATAACCCTCACGGTTGGTAATGATGGTGGCCCTGCCAATATCGCCAAAGATGTAGCTGTTACCGATTTATCCGGCACAGGCAGCACCATCGCTTATCAACATTGTTTGGATCTGTTTGGTGGTACTGGTCCTTGGATATTTGACGTTACAGGTCCGCTTGGATCTTGGGTGGCTTTTAAGTATTATGATGAGGAACCGTGGGACACCTATGATTTGGGTAGCGGGACTGTCCAATATGAAATATACATCCCTAAATATACGGGTCAATATGACCTAGGAGCTGGAATAGAATTGGTCCTCGGCAGCGGTTCCAAACCTGGCGACCCCACCCTTCCCGTGACACTCTCGCACTTCTCTGCCACCATGACTGCACAGAACTACGTAAACCTCACCTGGGTCTCCCAGACTGAGACCAACCTCATGGGTTATAATGTATTACGTGGCAATAGCGAAGATCTGGGCTCAGCCATGCAGATCTGCCCCATGATCGCCGCAACCAACACTTCCCAAGCTCAGACCTATACCTACTTAGATAAGGAATTGGTGGAAGATGGCACCTATTACTACTGGCTGCAAAACGTAGACATGGACGGCACCACTGGCTTCCATGGTCCTGCCAGCGTGGTCTTCAGCATCACAGGTGATGCGGGTACTCCTTCTATCCCCAAGGTTACCAAATTGGAAGATGCTTACCCCAACCCCTTCAACCCCAATACCACTATCCGTTATCAGCTTGAAAGTCCCGGTAGGGTGGAGATAGACATCTATAATACCAAAGGCCAGATCGTGCGCAGCTTCAGCCAAAACCACGATGCAGCCGGATATTACAACATCCTCTGGGATGGTTGCGACAGCTCCGGCAGAGCCTTGGCTTCCGGTGTGTATCTCTACAAGATGACAAGTGGCAAATACAGCGGCACCAAGAAGCTGGTATTACAAAAATAGAATCCTATAGAATGCCCTAACATAAGCCTCGGGAGCCCATCTCGGGGCTTTTTGATTCTTTCCACGAATTGCACGAATCATCACGAATTTGGGGGGCCAGCGGGGGCCGGCTTTGCCGTCCAGTTGTGGGTTGTGAGCCGCTGCGCAGGTTTCGGAAATGGGTGTGTTTTGCGGTGTGGGTTCGCATAGTTGGTTCCTTTGGTCGGTGCGCAGCAAGCGACCCTATAGCGGCGGTTCGGCGACCGCCCGTACAGCGAGCGAGCGACCGTTCATATGTATTACACTCCGGTAAAGAAAGAGACAACATTTGACTGATCCTGTAGCCTTAGCTTTGACAGGAAGTTACATACTTGGGGTTTTTGATTTTCCGTCGTCAGAGCAACATCGTCAGAGTACATTATGAAGGGAGTTTTTTGTGAAGTGGGAAATGGATAAAGGAAAGTTCCATCGCAGATAGCAGGCTTTCCACAGAATCGCTTGACAAATGGCCGCCTACCCATAATTTGACCTAAAGTAATAAAAACCATCAGGTATATACATTAGCATGAGAGAAAAGAAAGACCGTAAGTCATTGAGAAAAAAGATAGATCCGGCCAGGCAGGACTACACGATCACGCCGCTGCCGGAGGGTGTGAAGGTGCGCCGGCGCAAGCCTTGGCTGCAGGATTGGATTGAGGCCATTTTGTTTGCCTTTGTGGTGGCCATGATCATCCGCAACTACACCTTCCAAAACTTCGTAATCCCTTCTTCCTCAATGGAGAAGACGCTTTTGGTAGGCGACTATTTGGTGGCCAACAAGCTCAAGTATTTCTTCACCGATCCCAAGCGCGAGGACATCGTCACCTTCCGCTATCCCAAGATCGAAGAGGACACTCCCGAGCATCCCGATTCCAAAGCCAATTTCATCAAGATTTTCCACCCCATTTACATCAACAAAGCCACCGCCTTCAGCAAGTTTCCGCTCACCTTTATGCACATCACCTACTATGCACGTAAAAATGTGGTAAAGCGGGTGATAGGCATGCCCGGAGACACTTTAGAGGTGCGAGACAAGATCGTCTATATCAATGGCAAACGCTTTGAGCGCGGCTATGAGTGTTACGATGTGGCCGAACCACCTCCACCTTATCCTCCCGTAAAGATTTATGAACACCGCTATCGCCCCGGGGATATGGATTACATCAGCCACAATCATTGGTACAAGGACTACGTGGTGCGGCCGGAAACCTCTGATAGCACAGGAGTTTTGATCAATACCGGTATCTTCAATCGTGATTGGTTTGGCCCGATCAGGATACCGGAAGGCAAATACTTTGTTTTGGGAGATAACCGCGATGTGAGCGAGGACAGCCGTTATTGGGGGTTTTTGGACAGGGCTGACATCACCGGCACGCCGTGGGTGATCTTCTTTTCCAAAGGCAT
>Ga0116178_10001332_pt1 | contig 20451 bp, 17 predicted proteins | sample AD_STIC12_MetaG_FD_89880 | JGI IMG/M metagenome (GOLD analysis project Ga0116178, IMG submission 89880) | Active sludge microbial communities of municipal wastewater-treating anaerobic digesters from USA - AD_STIC12_MetaG | ecosystem: Engineered > Bioreactor > Anaerobic > Digestate | place: USA... | reverse complement strand
GCGTATTAGAAATGCCGACATTTTTAATACGCTCCACTTCGTCATCGATGGCTTTCATAATCACTTCAAGTTGGGCGCGGTTCTCCTGCATGCTTTCGATTTGCCGGGGAGAAAGAGGCTTTCCCAACCGGTCCATCCGGGCAAAGTATTGTTTCATGGATTGCTCCCTGGAATTGATTTCCTTCCTCCCGGCTGATTCGTGCGGGAAGGCAAGGGAATGGTTCAGTGTTAGAAAGAGCGCTTTGACTACACGCGGTTCGGTGCAAAGCCCATAGTTGCGTTGGCGACAATCATCGTGTGCATGTTGGAGGTGCCTTCCAGGGTTTCAAACTGCTTCGAGTCCCTGAGGAAGCGGCCGCAGGGGTATTCGTCGGAATAGCCGAACGAGCCGTAGAGTTTCATCGCTTCGTTGGCATCGTGGACGACCACTTTTGCCGCGTAGAGTTTGGACATGGAAGTTTCCAGCACATTGGGAAGCCCTTTATCCTTAAGCCACGCGGCGCGATAAACCAGATAGGCAAGAGTGTCGTGGCCGATCTTCATGTCCGCCACCTGCTGCTGAATGAGCTGGTAGCGGCCGATCTGCTTGCCGAACTGAGATCGTTCGGTAGCATAGCGTGAGCAGGCATCGAGTATCGCCCCGGAAAGTCCCAGCGCACCCGCCGAACATCCCAGTCTGGTGGAGTTTAGCTGTGTCATGCAGATCTGGAAACCGCGGTTGGGTTTACCCAGGAGGAGGTTTTTGGGAACTTTGACGTCTTCAAAAGTGATTTCCGCCGTGTCGGAGGCCCACAGGCCGACTTTTTCGTTGATTTTACGCCGCGTGATGCCGGGGAGGGAATAATCCATGATAAAACAGCTCACGCCGTTGGCACCGGCGTCCTTGTCGGTTTTGACATACAAGAGGCCGTGATGGCAGATCGAGCCGTTGGTGATCCACATCTTGTTGCCGTTCACCAGATAATGATCGCCCTTATCTACCGCCAGACATTTCATCGAGGCGACATCGGAGCCGATATCCGGTTCCGTCATGGCAAAACTGCCGATATACTCGCCGGAAACGAATTTGGGGATATATTGCTCCTTTTGTTCTTCTGTGCCGAATTTTTGAATGGTGAGCGCCGGGCCCCAGCATTGCATATTGAACGCCATGCGCCAGGAGGTGTGTACTTTGGCTATCTGCTCGATTGCCAGCGCACCTTCGAGAAATCCCATGCCGTTGCCGCCGTATTTCTCATCGATGCAAAAGCCGAAAAACCCGAGCTCCGCCATCTTGTCATAAATTTCTTTGCGCCAGAAATGGTTCTTCTCGTCCTCTTCCACAAACGGCGCGATTTCCTTTTCGGCGAAATTTTTCGCCGTCTCCTGAATCATCCTTTGTTCTTCTGTCAGGGCGAAATCCATATTACTCTCCTTCGGGGAAGTCGTCTTTTCCTGATTCCCGCCCCTGCGGGAATATTATGGCCGGGGCTGCTTGTCAGGCCGGCGTACGCCGGGCAGAGTCTGGCCTGCCTTGTTATTTCCTTTCAATCACCATACAGATTCCCTGCCCGCCTCCACCGCAAATCGTTTCCAGTGCGAAGCGCGCGTCGCGGCGTTCGATCTCTCCCAGCAGAGTTACCAGGCGCATGGTTCCCGTGGCGCCGATGGGATGCCCCAGTGAGATGCCCGAGCCGTTGACGTTGACTTTGGCGTCCATCTGTTCATCGGAGAGCCCCGCCAGGCGCGAATCAGCCAGACACTGAACGGCAAAAGCCTCCTGCACCTCGATCAGATCCATCTCGTTGATGGTTTGGCCGGCTTTTTGGAGAGCCTTCTTCACTGCGGCCGGCACGGCGGGATAGGTAAGGGTAGGATCGGTGGCCGCGATCGCGCACGAGCGGTAGTAGGCCAGCGGCCTGATACCCAGGTCTTTGGCCTTTCTTTCCGAGGCGAGAATCACAACGGCCGCGCCGTCGTTTTCCGACGAGGAGTTCCCGGCAGTACAGACTCCTCCCTCGTAAACCGGCTTTAATTTGGCCAGACGCTCCAGCGTGGTGTCTTTGCGGGGGCCTTCATCGGTGCTGAAATAAATTTCCTGACCGCTTTTATCCCGGCCGGTGAGCACAGGCACGATTTCGTCGCGGAACTTGCCCGCCTCCTGTGCCGCCACCGCACGCTGGTGGGATCTGAGCGCCCAGCGGTCCGCCTCTTCACGGGTGATTTTTTCATTGCGGGCCGCCGTTTCCGCCCAGGTCATCATCGAGCTTAACTCCCCGTAGCGCCAGATGGGCTGGCTCATCACGCGACCGCGCTGAATCCGGTCGTACAGAGGAATGCCCCACATGGCCAGTGCACCGTGGCCGCGCGGCATGAAGCCGTATTTCTCATGGCTTTTTCCGCCCAGGCCCCACTTAATATCGCCCGGTATGTACAGCTCCCCCTGGCTCATCGATTCCATACCGCCGGCGACGACAATGTCGGCGTTGCCGGTTTGTATCTGCAGGGCTGCGTAATAAACACTCTCCAGGCCGGAGCAGCAGCGCCGGTCAATCATGCCGCCCGGGATCGTGTCCGGCCAGTCGGCGTCCAGCACGGCCATCCGTGCCCCGTTGGCGCACTCGCCGTTTTGATAGGCCGAAGCCATGATGACGTCGTCCACCTGTTCCGGCTCGATGCCGGCTTTTTGGACCGCCGCTTTGAGCACCGTGCCGGCCAGACGGTATACGGCCACGTCTTTTAGTGATCCCCCATATGCCCCGATAGGTGTGCGTGCACAACTGATGAAAACGACGTTTTCCATGAGTAAGCCCCTTTACATTTTCTGACGCTGCTCAGGCGCAGATGATACCTTGCCGCGGATAATTACCGCAAGCATCTGTTTCCCGCTCAACATCATCAGTATATGGAGGCTCAGAATCATGTTTTCCGGTAGGTCCTGCCACGTTTTTGCTTTTTCGCCGCCACATATGAATGATAAACGGGATCATACATTTTGGACCTGATGAATCCGGGCAAGTTGTCCGGCTCAGTCATTTCTGTCAGCTTTCTGGCATAGGCAATTTTTGCCACGGCTATGGCAATATGAAGTGATACCTCGCGAATGCGTGACAATGAAGGGAAGATGCGGCCCTGGTCAAAATCCTCCTTCGTGACTTTTTCCTCCACGCTCCTGGCGGCCGCGGCAAACATTTCATCAGTCACTCTTGTGGATTCCGAAGCAGTCACACCCAGTCCTACACCGGGGAAGATATATACATTATTTGCCTGTCCCGGTACAAATGTTGTGTTGCCCATGTTTACGGGAGGGAAGGGGCTGCCGCTGGCAAAGACGGCCCGTCCCTGTGTAAAACGGTAAGCTTCCTCAGCGCTGCATTCTGATTGCGAAGTCGGGTTGGAAAGGGCGAAGATAACCGGACGTTCATTCAGGCGCGCCATGGCCTCGAGTATTTCGGGGGTAAAAGTTTTGGGTTGTCCTGACGCGCCGATTAGAATGGTGGGCCCGACGGCATTGATTACGGAAAGCAGATCCCGATGAAAAGGAAAGCTTTGGGCAAAGGCGCGCTTTTGCACTTCCAGGTCTGTGCGGCTTTCCACTACCAGTCCTTTGGAGTCCACAAACCAGCAACGCTGGCGGGCGTCGTTTTCGGAAAGCCCCTGTTCGGTCATGGCGCTTACCGCCAGATGGCCGATGCCCAGCGCCGCCTCACCTGCTCCCAAAAACACCAGCCGCTGATCCGTAATTTTACCGCCGATCTTGCCCAGCGCCGAATAGATGCCGGCCAGTGCAATGCCGGCCGTGCCCTGAATGTCGTCATTGAACATACAATATCGGTCCCGGTAGCGGGCCAGTAACCGGAAAGCATTTTGATTTCCGAAATCTTCGTGTTGAATCATGACATTGGGAAAGACTTCATTGGCCGCCGCCATGAATTCCTCGATGAGCTCATCATAGACCTCGCCACGAATGCGTGGTTCGGCGAGGCCGATATACTGGGCATCGCTCCAAAGCCCCTTATTATCGGTTCCGACATCGATCATTACCGGAAGGCAGGCAGTGGGTTCGATTCCCGCGCAGGCCGTATATAAAGAGAGCTTGCCCACGGGAATGCCCATGCCGTTTGCGCCCAGATCTCCCAGCCCCAGGATGCGTTCGCCGTCGGTAACCACAATAATGCGTACGTTTTTATGAGGCCAGTTTTTCAGGATTTTCCCGATGCGACCCCGGTCTTTTTTTGTGATAAACATCCCGCGGGGGCGACGGAATATTCTGCTGTATTCCTGACAGGCAAGTCCTACGGTGGGGGTGTAAACAATCGGGCTGAGTTCTTCGAGGTTTTCCATAAGGGTCTTGTAGAATAACTGCTCGTTACGATCCTGCAGACCGATGAGATAGAGATATTTTTCCAGATTGTTGGGCTTGCGGCGGAAGTTGTACAAAATATGCTGAATCTGCTGCTGCTGGGACGAAACACGTGGCGGCAGCAGTCCTTCCAGTCCCAGCACCGCCCGTTCTTCTTCGGTAAAAGCGGTCCCTTTATTCAGGTCGGGATCCTGAAGCAGGCTGATGCCGCGGGGATATTTTGTCTTTATGCCCATAATTATTCCTTCCCCGCTTCAGGACGCGGAACGAGCCGGTTCTTCCTGGTATTTTTCGCGCAGATATTTCTCCATGGTTTGGGGGAAGAGAATCCAGCCCAGGAGATCTTCCTCTGTACGCGCCAGGTGGCCGATGGTTTTTTTCGCTTCTTCAATTTCCGGTTCCAGCAGGTCGGCCGGCCGGCATGTAATCGGTTCTTTCCCGCGCTTGTAATTTTTCAGAATTTTGCTGCTGAGTTCTTTGTCAATAGGTATGGGGGTTTTGCCGTAAAGTCCCAAAACCAGATCCTTGAGCTGATTGGAAACCTGCACATAGCGGCCGAAAAGAACATTGAGTACTGCCTGCGAGCCGATGATCTGCGATGAAGGCGTGACCAGCGGCGGGTAGCCCATGTCTTTTCTGGTCTGCACGATTTCCTGGTGAATTTCGCCCAGCCTGTCGAGTGCCTTCATTTCCTTGAGTTGGCTTACCAGGTTGGAGATCATCCCGCCCGGTATCTGGTGCGCCAGCACGCCGGTGTCGATGATGGAGAGTTTCTGGCTGGCCAGCAGGTGTTCGTATTTGGGCGCGATCTGTTCGAGGTGTTTGCCGATGGCCAGCAGCTTATGCAAGTTTATGCCTGAGTCTCTTTCCGAGCCACCCAGAGCGGCCACAATGGGTTCGATTGCCGGCATCGAGGAGCGCAGCGCATAAGGAGCCAGGCAGGTATCGATGATATCGACCCCCGCCTCGATGGCCTTGAGATAGGTCATGCTGCCCATACCGCTGGTATAGTGGGTGTGCAGATGCAGAGGGACTTTCACCGCTTTTTTCAAAGCGGTGAAAAGATCATAGGCGTCAAAGGGAGAAAGCAGGCCGGCCATATCCTTGATGCAGATGGTGTCCGCTCCCATGCTTTCCAGCTCTTTGGCCTTTGCTACGTAAAAATCCAGATTGTAGATCTCGCCTCCGAGGCGGCTTTCGGTCAGTGAGTAGCAGACTGTGCCCTCCACATGCTTGCCGTTGGCTTTCACCCTCTCCACGCATGTTTCAATATTGCGGAAATCGTTGAGGGCGTCAAAACAGCGGAAAATATCAATGCCGATCTCACACGATTTATCGACAAAGGCGCGTACGACATCGTCAGCGTAATGCCGGTAGCCGACCAGATTCTGGCCGCGCAAAAGCATGGTGAAGGGAGTTTTCTTTACGTACTTTTTAAGGATTCTGGGTCTCGACCAGGGGTCTTCGCCCAGAAACCGGTGCATCGTGTCAAACGTAGCGCCGCCCCAGACTTCCATGGCCCAGAAGCCGCATTGATCCATTTCTTCCGCTATCGGGATCATGTCCTCTGTTTTCATGCGTGTTGCATAAATGGACTGGTGACCGTCGCGCAGTGTGTTGTCCTGAATTCTGACCGGGTTGGCGGTCGATATGTTTGTTTCTTTCATTGGCGTATGGCTCTCCTTAGGTATGAGATCTTTTGCGGTCTCCTGCCGCAGAGGATGTCTGCATACCTTATAAAAATAATTCGAGCAAGTAATATACCAGATAGTGCCTGCTGCGGCCGGGGAAAGCCGGGGACGTCTACCGGCAGTTAGTGTGGCCGTTTTGCCGGGTGCACGGGGCAGGCGGTTCGGTTTCAAGGGGTGACACCAATGTATTTATTATATACATTGGCGTAGTTGCATTGTATATTTGGCAAACAAGAAGGTGGCGGCCAAAATGATTTATGCGTCGTTCGGCAAAAACCGGAGGCACGGGGCGATGACGAAGATGGGCGATTTGACTAAAGAGGCGAATCAGTCCGGAAAGGAAAGGGACGCGGTAACCATTGTGGAGATTTCGCCACGTGACGGTCTGCCGGAGGTATGTCCGGGATCACCAATGGCCGAGAAAATCATGTATATCAACAAGTTGTCGGAAACCGGGCTGGAGAAAATCGAGTGTGTGTCTTTTGTTCATCCCAGCTTTTTTCCTGAGGGATACGATGCGGAAAGACTGATTGCCGGGCTGATAAAAAGCCCCGACGTTATCTACGTGGGGCTTGTTCCCAATGAAATCGGCTGCCGCCGTGCGGTGATCACCCGGATTGACGAGATCCTGGTACTGCTGTCGGCCAGCGACACTACTTGAGCGTCAGGCGGGCGATTGACCATTGAAGATCTGCAATTTTTGTGAGAAATACACCTTGATTGTCACGGTTGTTGATGAAGTATGAAAACGCGGCGGCACGTAAATCGAATAAGGAGTTTGATGTGACCAGGCACAAGGACATGGACGAGTGGAGGAAAAAAGCGATTAAAGAACTCAAGGAGAAGCCTCTGGAGGCGCTCAACTGGGAAACGCCGGAAGGCATTTTGGTTAAACCTGTTTACACGGCGGAAGACCTTGCCGGGCTCGACACGGTTGATACTCTGCCCGGGCTTGCGCCCTATCTGAGGGGGCCTACGGCCACCATGTACACCAATCAGCCCTGGACGATCCGTCAGTACGCAGGCTTTGCCACGGCCAGAGAATCAAATGAGTTCTACCGCAAAAACCTGGCCGCCGGACAGACAGGTCTCTCGGTGGCGTTTGATCTGGCTACGCATCGCGGTTACGACTCCGACCATCCCCGCGTGGCGGGTGACGTGGGCAAAGCGGGTGTGGCGATCGACTCGGTCGAGGATATGAAAATCCTTTTCGACGGTATTCCTCTGGATAAAGTGTCGGTTTCCATGACGATGAACGGGGCTGTCCTGCCGGTGTTGGCGGGTTACATCGTGGCGGCCGAAGAGCAGGGAGTGGATAAAAAACAGCTCTCGGGCACCATTCAGAACGATATTCTCAAGGAATTTCTGACACGAAACACCTATATCTACCCGCCCGGTCCCTCCATGAGGATTGTTTCCGACATTATTTCCTACTGCTCGAAAAATATGCCCAGATATAACACGGTTTCCATCAGCGGGTACCACATCATGGAGGCAGGCGCCGACTCTGTGCTGCAGGTCGCCTTTACGCTGGCCGACGGTAAGGAGTATATCCGCGCCGCCATCGATGCCGGTCTGAATATTGATGATTTCGCTCCCCGACTTTCCTTCTTTTTCGGTGTGGGCATGAACTTCTTCATGGAAATTGCCATGCTGCGCGCCGCACGTTACCTGTGGCACGAGATTGTCGGCGAGTTCAAACCGGCCAATCCCCGCTCCAGGATGCTCAGAACCCACGTGCAAACCTCCGGTTGGAGTCTCACGCAGCAGGATCCATACAACAATATTATCCGCACGACACTCGAAGCGCTGGCCGCGGCGCTGGGTGGCACCCAGTCTTTGCATACCAACTCGTTTGACGAGGCGGTCAGCCTGCCGACGCAGCTTTCATCGCGTATCGCCCGCAACACACAGATCATCATCCAGGAGGAGTCGCAGATTTGCCGTGTGGTTGACCCGCTTGGCGGCTCCTACTATGTAGAGGCACTGACCGCGTCGATCATCAGCGAGGCGAAAAAAATCATGGCTGAAATAGAAGGGCTGGGCGGTATGGCCCGCGCCATTGAAACAGGCATGCCCAAATTACGCATTGAAGAGTCGGCCGCCCGGCGGCAGGCACGCATCGACCAGGGCAAAGACACCATCGTAGGTGTGAACAAATACTGCATTGAAGAGGAGATCCCTGTCGAAGTTCTCGATATTCCGGCCAGTGTCCGCGACGGGCAGGTCGCACGTATCCGGGAGATCAGAAAAAAACGCGACAATACCGCCGTGGAAAAGGCCCTCGAACTCATAACACAGAAGGCCGAAAAAGGCGGCAATCTGCTGGAGGCAGCCATCGAGGCGATCCGGCTGCGCGCCACGGTGGGAGAGGTGTCCGACGCCATGGAAAAAGTATTCGGCCGCTACACGGCGACAACCAGGGTAATTTCCGGCGCCTACTCGTCGGAATACGGAGAATCTGACGTGATTGAAGCTTTGAGAAGAAGAACGGAGGCCTTTGTGGCCAAGACCGGCCGGCGCCCGCGCCAGCTGGTGATCAAAATGGGTCAGGACGGGCATGACCGGGGCATCAAGGTGGTGGCCACCGCCTATGCGGATATTGGGTTTGATGTGGATATCGGCCCGATGTTTCAAACCCCGGAAGAAGCGGCGAAGATGGCCGTGGAAAACGATGTGCACGTCGTGGGTGTCTCGAGTCTGGCGGCGGGACACAAGACGCTGGTGCCCGAGCTCATCCGGCATCTCCGGGAGATGGGGGCAGGTGATATTATTGTCGTCGTCGGCGGAGTTATTCCGCCTGCTGATTATGAATTTTTATATGAAAAGGGAGTGAAAGGAATATTCGGCCCCGGTACTGCCGTTACTGCTTCTGCTGCCAGGGTACTTGACCTCCTGGAGGAAAAATATCTCTAAGGCGTCGGCGAACCGATAGTCGTTTAACCGCATGTCGTATCCGGGCCGGCCGGAAGATTTTTGACTTCATCTGCGGTGATCTTTCCCGGATCGTAAAAGCAGTAGCAGTTTTTTTCCATTTTTTTGGCCTGATACATGGCGCTGTCGGCGTTACGTATCAGAGTATCCGGGTCTGTCCCGTGCAGCGGGTAGAGTGCGACGCCGACACTGAGGTTGACCTTGATGCTCAGGGGTGGCTCTCCTGTGGACAATGGCTGGGCAAAAGCCTCAAACAGGTGGCCGATGACCGTTTCTACCTGATTTCCCTGCGATAAGTTCGTCAAAAGGATGAAAAATTCATCGCCGCCGAACCTGGCGATGGTGTCATTTTCCCGCCGGACAACCTCCCTGAGTTTGCCGGCGATTTCAATGAGCAGCTGATCACCGGTTTTATGGCCGTAGGTGTCATTGACTTTTTTGAAATCATCCAGGTCCAAAAAAAGGACGGCGACCTGTTCGCTTCTCCTTTTGGCGGCAATGATGGCCTGTTCGAGACGATCCATCATGATTTTCCTGTTGGACAAACCGGTCAGGGGGTCAGTGAAGGCCAGCTGCATCACCCATCCTTCAGTAAGATCGACAAAGTTCCCCATGATCGCCTGTTTTTCGTTCATATGGAAGAGGGCGAAGGAGCCTAAAATCCATTTTATTTTTTCCCCACCGACGACGACGCGAAAAACGAAAAAGGTGGTAGGCCGCCCATCTAAAATTGCCTCTAAATGCTTTCTGACCAGGTCGTGGTCCTGTTCATAAATAATCTCCCAGGGCGAGAGCTTGCGTATCTGACCAGGTGTCATCCCGACGGCTTCGGAGAAGGCCTTATTGGCGAAGATAACTTTCCCCTCCTCGATGATGCACGTACCGAAGGGGGAAGTGGTCAGCATGATTTGAATGAATTCATTGAGTTCCCGGGTCTGTTTGACCGCGGTGGAGAACTGCAGACGCAACTGTTCGTTTTCTTTCAGCTCGTTGTTCAATTGCTCCTGAAGGCTGGTCTGGTTGCTTTTTGTTTTTTCCATTTTCCCGGGAGTGGTCATCTTTATTGATATTTTCCTGATCTTTTATTTGGATGGCAACCCGCCCATGGGCCTTATTTTGTAAACAATCGTCAAACAGGCGCCCGGCACCCTTCCCGCTTCCCTTTTTGGCGGAATGCGGGAAGGCGGGCACGTTCGCTTATTTCAGTTTACTGTATATTTTTGTGGATATAAACAGTTAAATCTCCCATGCGGTTTGTGTAGCTGCCATATTCATTGTCATACCAGCCGAATATTTTCGCGTGGACGACCGGTACCTGTAACGTTTTGTCAGCTACGGAGTCAAGCAGAGCCGGAGGCAGCGAAGGTATCTGCGACAGGTCAACAGGAATGAAAGCAGTTCTGGTGTGGTTGAACTGGCCTTCAATGACCACGGCTGCATCTTCTCCGATCAGGTCCGTGGAAACATTTTGCTGCATGGTAAAACGAACCAGCGGATTGTCCTGCGCGGCTTTTTCATAGATGGCATTTAGTTTTTTGGTGTCGATGCTGGCTGCCTCCCCCCCTTTTTCCTGGCGCGCCTGGAAAGTTGCGTTGAGCACGATCAGTGACAACGTGTTGGTCGGTACACGGATGGAATCGCCCATAAAACCGATATTTTTTACTTCGGGAATGACCTCGGCCAGGGCTTTGGCCGCGCCGGTGGAGGTCAGAATAATGTTGTTCAAGATGCTCCTTGTTTTGCGAATATCTTTTTCCCCCGCCTTGGGTAATTTGTCCAGCACGGTTTGGGAATTGGTCACAGCGTGGATGGTGGACATGGAGGCAGTCAGAATCACGCTGGTTTCCTCATTCTCAAGAAGAGGTTTTACCATGTGTGCCAGCCCCGTTGTGGTGCAGGAGGCGGCCGAAACGAGCAGATGTTTTTTGGGGTTGAAGGCGGTGTGGTTGATGCCATAGATGAGAGTTGTCGTGTCCTCTGGGGTTTCCAGCGACTTGTTTTTAATCTTGAAGGGCGCGGAATGAATCACCACCTTCGCCCCGCCGTTCAAATGGCCGCGAATGGAGCCCTTTTTGTCATCGGCCGGCACGGTTGGGTCTTTGAAAGAGCCGCTGCAATCCACGACCACATCCACACCATACTGGCGCCAGGGGATGTTGAGCGGGTTTCTCTGTTCGCGCAGCACCGTGACCGGTATGCCGTCCACAAGCAGTTTGCCGCTTTTTTCATCAACGATCTTTACGCAGGGTTGGGCTTTATGGCCGTAGAGGAACCGGTGCAGCAGACCGTAGGTGGCATCTGCCTCAATCAGGCGGGCGATGGTTTCCATCCCCATACCGACGTCGCGCCCCTGGTTCACGACGATTTCCTTAAAGTATTTCCTGCCGACGTGATGCCAGAGAGTGAGTTTACCGATGCGTCCCAGGCTGTTGATCCCCAGTACCGGTAAATTACTTTCCTTTGTTTTGCCTTTAGTCATGATTTGTATCCTCCTTAACCCTCATCAATGAGGGTGTGATTTTTGCCATGAGGGGAGTGGGACGGAGTGCAAAGCTGCAGCCCGAAAATTTTGGTGGAAGGTTCGGATCTAAAAAAAGGACAAAAGAGATATCCATGTATAATTTGCGCCTCTTGGAAAGACCGCGCAATGGTTACAGCAAACTTCTCACAAAGTCAAGGATTGAGTGCATTAAACAAATGATATCAATAACATCACCTGTGTCCGCTCGTGTGCCGATTCCCAGAGCACAGCTCGGCGTTCCCCGGTTGAACGATCATCAGTAGTTTGAGCGTCGCACGGCCGGATAAACAATTTGCCGCCTTGATTACACCTGGTGGCTGCACAAAGACAGGAATGAAAGCCATGGTTAAACGTGGACTTAAGGCGATCCATCCGGCAGTCGGCCGGCGGGCGGCATCCGGATTATCGTCAGGAGCGGCCGCGGGCAACCTGACCGATGTCCCTCCATGCGGCTCATAAAAAAGAACATAAATTTGTGTACGGTCTGCACCTCACGCCCGGTTTCAATTTTTTTCTAGGCCCTCATTCCCGCGGAGCGCTTCAGAGCCTCGATACGGTCATCCAGCGGAGGATGCGTCATAAAGAGAATTTTGAGGCTGTTTCGGGAGGGCTTGCCGGCGATGCCGAAAGCCTTCATCTGTCCGTCCAGCGGCTGTATGGAGCTGTTCTTGAGGCTTTCCAGTGCGGCGATCATATTGCCTGCACCGGCCAGATGAGCGCCGCCGGCATCGGCAGCATATTCGCGTCTGCGGCTGAACCACATGACGATAATGCTGGCCAGAATACCGAAGAGGATCTGGGCGACCAGATTCGTCAGGAAATAGCCCATGCCCGGACCTTCCTCGTTTTTCAATATGACACGGTCAACCACAAATCCGACCACGCGCGACAGGAAAATAACGAAAGTATTCACCACTCCCTGAATCAGGCTGAGCGTGACCATATCACCGTTGGCGACGTGACTGATTTCATGGCCCAGAACCGCTTCAACTTCATTTTGGCTCATTGTCCGTAAAAGTCCGGTGCTGACCGCCACCAGTGCCTTGTTTTTATTCATGCCGGTGGCAAACGCATTGGGAGAGTCAGAGTCGAACACCGCTACTTCCGGCATGCCGATCCCCGCCTGGGAGGCCTGCTTCTGTACTGTCTGCACCAGCCAGATTTCCGTGCCGGACCTGGGCTGAACAATTACCTGTGCGCCGGTTGCCTTCTTGGCCATCCATTTGGACATGGCCAGCGACATGAACGAGCCGCCAAAGCCGATCACACCCGCAAATATCAGCAGACTAAAATAGTTGATTCCCTGTTCGGTGAGAAACTGGTCAACTCCCAGAATTCTGATCACGATGCTCAATACCGCCAGCACGGCGATATTGGTGCCTAAAAACAATAAAATCCTTTTCATTTGAATTTCCTCCTTCATCCACGGAGCCCGTTGTTCAGACGGGATGAATTGTTAAAAGAGATGGTTTAAAAACCAGCATTATCTTAATGGCGACAGGCTAAATGTCAAGCAATTCTTCCAGTTATGCAAATGCCTGATAATTCGTGGTTTTTTGCCAAGAGAGCGCCTGGTGCCGCTAGAGCCTGAAATACATATTGACGGCTTCCAGCGCGACGCTGATCATTTTTTCGATGTCCTGCTGCTGTACAATATACGGGGGCATAAAGTAAATGACATTTCCCAGGGGGCGAAGCAGGACACCTTTTTCCAGGGCGATGCGGTAAATTCCATAGCCGACCCTCTCGCGCCAGTCGAAAGGCGTTTTCGCCTGCCGGTCCGCCACGAGCTCCAGTGCCCCGATCATTCCCAGCTGGCGGTATTCGCCGACGTAAGGATGGTCTGCAAACAGCCGCCTTGCCTTTGCCGCGATGATTTGCGCCTTTTTCTCATTGACGGCCAGGACATTGTCGTCACGGAAGATGCAAAGCGACTCGCGGGCCACCGCGCAGGCCAGCGCGTTGCCGGTGTAGCTGTGGGAATGCATAAATGCCCGCAGCTCTTTGTAATCCGCGTAAAAGGCCCTGTACATTTTGTCCGTTGTGACGACCAGTGACAGGGGTAGATAACCTGCCGTAAGGCCTTTGGACAGGCACATCAGATCCGGGCTGATGCCTGCATGTTCGCAGGCAAACATTTTTCCCGTACGCCCGAATCCCACGGCAATTTCATCTGCGATCAGATGGATATGATGCGCGCTGCACAAGTCTCGGAGTTTTTTGAGGTATACAGGCGGATAAATTTTCATCCCCGCGGCGCACTGTACCATGGGCTCGACAATCACGGCCGAGATCTCGTCGGCATGTGCGGCGGCGAGCCTTTCCATCGGCTCGAAACAGGGCGCGTCGCAGCTTTCCCGGTTTTTCCCGCAAGGACAGCGGTAACAGTCAGGGCCGGCAACCCGCAGCGAGTCCATCATCAGCGGCCTGTATATTTTGCTGTACAGATCGATATCCCCTACGGACAGAGCTCCCAGCGTCTCTCCGTGATACGCGTCCGTCAAGGCGGCAAACCTGGTTTTGTCCGGCCGGCCTGTCTGCTGGTGGTAATGGAAGCTCATTTTGAGCGCCGCCTCCACCGCCGATGAGCCGTTATCAGCGAAAAATACTTTGTTCAGACCTGCCGGTGCAATGCGGATGATTTCCTCGGCCAGCCCGATGGCCGGTTCATGGGAGAAATCGGCGAAAATCACATGCTCGAGCTTTTGTGCCTGCATGGCCAGCGCCCGGTTGATTCTCTCGTTGGCGTGGCCGAAGAGATTTACCCACCAGGACGATACCGCGTCCAGGTAGCTCTTGCCATTTTGGTCATACAAATAAGCACCCTTCCCACGCTCGATGATGACGGGCGGGAACTCCTCGTAGTCCTTCATTTGAGAGCAGGGATGCCAGATATGCCGCAGGTCCCTTTCCTGGAAATTTTTCACAACTTTCTCCTTTAATCTTCCGACTGTGCACTGCCGGACACGGGCTGGAAGTTCCAGACCGGCCGTCTTTCGTCCCTTATCTCTCTTGCGGCGTCAGGTGCTTACTTTTTCCCGCCCGATAACCCCCAGTTCGCGTCCGACAGCCGTAATTTCCGACGCGGCGTACTCAAGATCGGCGCGTGTGTGCGTTGCCATCAGGCTGATGCGCAGGCGGCTCGTACCGGCGGGAACGGTCGGCGGCCGGATGGCGGTAACGAAAATCCCTTTTTCCATCAGACGGTCGCTGAAAGTGGTCGCCGTGCGGGGCTCTCCCAGAATCAGTGAAATAATCTGGGTCGGGTGGTTCGCGACATCGAAGCCCGCGCGGCCAAGAGAGTCCCTCAGCCAGGCCGCGCGCTCCATGAGCGTGCTTCGTCTTTGCGGTTCGGTACGCACAATGTCCAGCGCCGCCAGAGACACGGCGGCGCCGGCGGGCGGCATGGCGGTGGAAAAGATGAAGCTGCGCGCCGTATTGATCAGGTAATCGATAAGCGCCGCGCTACCCGCGACAAAGCCCCCCTCGGAGGCGAGCGCCTTGCTGAAGGTGCCTGTGGAAATATCGATGCCGTCTTTTATTCCGAAGAGCTCCGCCGCCCCGCCTCCGTTTTTCCCCAGCACACCGGTGGCGTGCGCCTCATCCACCATCAGCAGCAGTCCGTGGCGGCGGGCCGTCGCCACCAGCGCGGGCAGAGGCGCGAGGTCTCCGTCCACGCTGAACAGAGCGTCCGTGACAATTAACCCCTGTTTTGATGGATACCGTCTGATTTTATTTTCCAGGTCATTCACATCTCCGTGCTCGTAAACAACCGTTTGTGCTCCCGACAGTCGGCAGCCGTCGATAATGCTGGCGTGGTTGAGACGGTCGGAATAAATCACCCAGTTTTTGTCCGCTACAGATGAGATCACTCCTGCGTTGGCCATATAGCCGCTGCTGAATATCAGCGCGTCTTCGGTCCCCTTGAAGAAGGCGACCTGCGCCTCCAGTTCACGATGTATCGGCGACGTGCCGGAGATGAGACGCGAGCCTCCGGCGCCTGTGCCGTACATTTCAACGGCTTTTCGCGCCGCCTCCTTTAAACGGGTATCAGTGCAAAGTCCCAGGTAGCTGTTGGAGGACAGCATCAGAACCTCCCGGTTACCGGCTTTTACACGCGCGCCTTGCGGCGAGTGGCAGACCTTCATCTGTCTGTAAAGGCCTGCCTGTCTGATGCGGCTGATTTTTTGGGCGAAAAGAGCGTCCGTCGTCATTTCTTATATCGTCTCCATCAGTCGGAGAATGTCATCAATCGGGATGCTTTGATAAAACACTTCACGGATGTTTCCCGCCAGCAGCCTTTCAGTATCGACGCCGGTCAGGGTGGGAACGACAAACACCGGCCTTCCCGCGGCGAGTTTTTTGATCATGAGAATGTTGTCCTGCTCTATTGTCGTTTCCGCGGCGCGGTTCACGATAATGCCTTTCACTTTCAGCCCGGCAGTTTCGGCAAAGCCGAGCGTCAGGATAGTGTGATTGATGGTGCCCAGCCCGGCGCGCGTCACCAGCAGGCAGGAAAAGCCCATTTCGCGGATCAGTTCCTGCTGCATGTATCCGTTGTCGTCCAGTGGTACAGCCAGGCCGCCTGCCGCCTCTGCAACGACGACGTCATAGCGGGCCTTGAGAAAATCCAACCCCTCGCGGATCCGGTCCGGTGTAATCCTGCGGCCGGCGTGGCGCGCCGCCAGATGAGGGGCAACCGCGTCGGCAAAGGAAAAAGGTGAAATCCTTTTCATCTCCAGGTCGAATCCGGATACATGGCAGACAAACGCCGCGTCGCCCGGCACCATCCGGCCGTTCCGGAGCATCTCACCGCTGGCCACCGGCTTGTAATAGGCGGCATTTATGCCTTTTTCCGCCAGCAGATACATCAGGCCCGCGCAAACGACTGTCTTGCCCGCTTCCGTGTCTGTGCCGATAATGTATATGCCCCTGCTCACCTGTGCGCCTCCCGTTTTTGATGCACGCAGCCATACCAAAAGAAAGGGTCATCGAAAAGCTTTATTTATCCTGTGTTCTGCCGGTGATGTGATATTGCCCGGTTCAACAGCACGCCTTGGTCTTTCGTTGCTTCAATGGAAGCATTTTGTGGTTTTGTGGATCCTTCGTTATATAATATCACTGTTATTCTGGTGTTAAAACGCTGTTGACAGCCGTTCATTCTTTGCCTATAGTAAGCGCCAACCAGCAACTTTCGCCATGATTTGGTCATCGTTTCTTTTAACAAACAAAAAAAGACAGGAGCGAAAAGTTATGACGGAGCGTACCTTGTATATATCAAAAAATGATATGGAGCAGCTTTTAGAGCTGATCGATGGGTTGCGCTCCGTCCCGAAAGCCAATCAGGCGAACCTTGATCTGCTGGAAAAAGAGCTCTACAAAAGTGTACAGGTTGAACCGGCGGACGTTCCTCATGATGTTGTCACGATGAACTCCAAAGTGGCGGTTACCGACACGGAGTCAGGAGAAAAGATGACTTACACGCTGGTTTATCCTTCCGCGGCCAATATCAGCGAGAATAAGCTCTCCATTTTAGCACCGCTGGGCATCGCCCTTTTGGGTTACCGCAAAGGCGACGTGGTCGAATGGTCGGTTCCCTCCGGGATAAAAAAGTATATCATCGATGATATCACCTACCAGCCGGAAGCGTCGGGCGACTACCATCTGTGATGGTTTGGTAAAAAAGGGAGACAAGCCGGACGTGAATAACCGTAACTACGGATATGCAGATAATAGAAAAACTCAAGAACAAAAGTATCAGGTCCAACGGCATAAACACCCGGGAAGCAATGGAGCTGTTCATAGAGGGGACGCAAAGTCCCTACCGGCTGATGGCTGCGGGTGCGGAAATCCGTGAACACTTCAAGGGCAGAGACATAATTTTTTGTGGCATCACCAACGCCAAATCGGGCAGGTGTTCCGAGGATTGCCAATTCTGTGCACAGTCTTCCCGCTTTACAACAAACATTGCCACATACCCTCTTAAACCGGCGCGGGAAATTATTGAGTCCGCCCGGCAGGCTAAAAGAGACGGGGCGGAACTTTTCGGCATTGTGACCAGCGGCAAACGCCTCGGCGCGAAAAAGGAATGGTCGGAAATTTTCAAAGCCATTGACGGAATCAACAAAATCGGAATTATGCCGTGCGTTTCCGTGGGCGTCATCGACCGGGATAAGGCCCGCCAGCTCAAGGACGCGGGACTGTTCCGTTATCACCATAATCTGGAAACGGGCCGCAGTTATTTTAAAAATATTTGTACGACGCACGATTATGAAGAGGATGTATCTTCTATCCGCGAAGCCAGGGAAGCAGGCCTGTCGGTCTGCGCGGGCGCGCTTTTCGGTATGGGCGAGGGGATCACCCACCGCATCGAGCTGGCCGCGACGCTCAAGGAACTTGATGTCGATTCCGTGCCGCTTAATTTCCTGAACCCCATTAAGGGGACCGCGCTTGCCCACATGCAGCTCGTGCCGCCGCTGGAGGCGCTGATGACCATTGCTGTTTACCGCTTCATGCTGCCGGATAAGGACATCAGGCTTTGCGGCGGAAAGGAAAAAACACTGCGCCAGCTGTTGCCCTTGGGTATCGTCGCGGGAGCCAACTGTCTGATGACGGGAAATTACCTGACCACTGCGGGGAGGGAAAGCAGGCTTGACCATGAAATGGTCACGGACCTGGGGCTCTGTGCAACGCAGGAAATTGATTTGTGCCGCTGTCATCTGGAGAAGATGAAAGACGGTGTGGAAACGGCGGCAAAATCATCCCGGCCTCAGAGTCAAAAACACAAAGTAAAATCTTGTAGCAAGACGAGGCGATGAAAACTATTGTCGGTATCGCCACCTATAATGAAGCCCTGAACATTGAACGCCTGATTGCCGCCATCCATTGCCATTTGCCCGGTCGCCATATCCTTGTTCTGGATGACAATTCACCCGACGGAACCGCCCGTCTGGTCGAAGAGCTTGCCGCGACAGACGGCTTACTCACACTGATAAAAAGGCCGGGCAAGATGGGACTGGGCTCAGCCACACTTGCCATGATGCGCTATGCCATTGAAAATGGCTTCGATGTCCTGATCGTCATGGATGCCGATTTTTCCCACGACCCGCAGGATCTGCCTTTGATGATTGAGCTTATGGAGCAAAATGATTTTGTGACCGGATCGAGGTATGTTGAGGGAGGTAAATGCGGCTATGGGTTTTACCGCAGAGCCATTTCTAAAACGGCCAACTGGGGTACACGCCGCCTGGCGGGAATTCCGCTCGGTGAATGCACAACCGCTTTCAGGGGCTTTAAAACCGCCCTGCTTAAGAGGCTTCCCCTGGCACAGATAAAATCAACCGGTTATTCCTTTCAGGTGGAAGTGCTCTACCACATTGTGCGCCATACGGATAAAACGGCCGAATTTCCCATCTTCTTTGCCGATCGGGCATACGGCGAGTCGAAAATCAATAAAAAGGAAATGATGATGAGTGCGCTGACTCTGCTTCGCCTTTTGAAGCGCAGAATCATGAGGGAAGACCGTTTTCAGTTTTGATCCGGATTAGCGATTTCAATCGTCCCGGAATCCTCCGGCAGTGCCTCGACGGCCCTGAGCTTGCCGGCAAGCGTTCTTGTTTTTTTCTGAGCATCCTCCACGGAGCTTGACGCCTGATCAAGCCGCTTGCGCACCGCATCGAGCGAATCGCCGAAACGATTGAACGCAGTCTTCACCTCGCCCAGCACTTGCCAGACTTCACCGGAGCGCTTCTGAATGGCCAGGGTCCGGAAGCCCATCTGCAGGCTGTTGAGAAATGCGGCAAACGTGGAAGGGCCGGAAACGATAATTCTGTAATCGCGCTGCAGATGTGAGACCAGAGCGGTGCGGCGGATCACTTCGGCATAGAGCCCCTCCGAGGGAAGAAACATGATGCCGAAATCGGTGGTTCTGGGGGGAGAGATATATTTTGTCGAGATGTCTCTGGCCGCCTTTTTGACACTTGTCTCCAGTTGCCTGAGTGCGTCTTCCGCGGCGGATGCGTCGGATCTTTCCTGCGCGTCCCTGAGTCTGGAATAATCTTCCATGGGGAATTTCGCGTCCACGGGAATGAGGACGGCATCGGCGGGGGAATCCCCCTGGCCGGGCAGCTTGATGGCGAATTCCACAAAGTCTGTGCCCGTTTCTTTAATCTGAACATTGGCAAGGTACTGCTCAGGTGAGAGTATTTCCTCCAGAAGCGCTCCGAGCTGGACCTCCCCCCAGGTGCCGCGCGACTTGACATTGGTGAGCACTTTTTTCAGATCACCCACACCGGCGGCCAGGTTACGCATATCGCCCAGACCCTGATGAACCTGCTCGAGACGTTCCGAGACCTGCCTGAACGAATCGCCCAGACGCTTTTCCAGTGTGTTTTGCAGTTTTTCACCGACCGTTTCGCGCATCAAATCCAGCTGGCGGGAGTTGTCCGTGCGGATTTGTTCGAGCTTCGCGTCGATGACCTGACGGATTTCTTCCATCTTTCTGTCATTGCCGCTGGTCATGAGGGTTATCTGTTGCGAGAAGGCTGTCATTTGATCGTTTTGCAGACCGGCCATTTCCGACAGTCGTGCCTGGAGAGAATCGCCGAACCCTTTCAGCGCACCCGCTGTTTCCATTCTTTCGTACTGGGCCTGCTTTTGCACTTCGGCGCGCAGCCGCTCCATCTCATCGCGCAGGAAGCGGTCGGCTCTTTCCTGTGTGTCACGCAGCGCCCGGTCTGTTCTTTCCTGTCCGTCACGCAGCGCCTCGAGTCTGGCGCCAAGTGCAGCCTGGCCGGCGAGGCTGCGCCTCACCAGCCACAGTTGCCACACAATGATGGCCGCCAGTGCGGCGATGATGATATAAAAATAAATTTCCATAGGCTACGGCTGATTGCCGATGAGCGTTTCGCCTCTAAAACGCTCGTTGAAAATCACGGTCTCTCATGATGGTGGTGAAGGCCAGG
>Ga0116178_10001329_pt1 | contig 20497 bp, 19 predicted proteins | sample AD_STIC12_MetaG_FD_89880 | JGI IMG/M metagenome (GOLD analysis project Ga0116178, IMG submission 89880) | Active sludge microbial communities of municipal wastewater-treating anaerobic digesters from USA - AD_STIC12_MetaG | ecosystem: Engineered > Bioreactor > Anaerobic > Digestate | place: USA... | reverse complement strand
GCGCCAATTGTACGCAGGATTGCAATGTCGCGGGCCTTGTTCTTCACCAGCATCAGCACGCCGGTGATGATGTTGAGTGCCGTGATAACGACGACGATGAAGAGGATCAGCCGCATCACGTTGCGCTCGACGACAAGCGCCGTGACGAACGTACTGTTGCGCTGGATCCAGCTCTGCATCCGATATGGCTTTTCCTGCTCAAGTTGCCGAACGAAGGATTCGGCCGCATTCGGATCCGCCAAGCGGATGCCTAGCAGCGGGTATCCCTCGTCATATCCGAACAGGTTCTTCGACGACTCGATCGGCAGGAAGACTACGTAGCGGTCAAACCGCTCGTTGCCGACGTGATAGATCGCCGAGATCGCGTAGGTACGGGTGCGCGGCGACGTGCCGAAGGCGGTGCGCGCGCCGTTGGGTTGTGTGATCGTTACCTTGTCGCCGACACCGACGCCGAGCGCGTAGGCAAATGAATCGCCCATCACGATATCGGACGAAAGCGCACCCCCGTCGCCGAAGCGGTCCAGCGAGCCCGCGCCGGATGGTGGGGCAAAGATAGCCGAGCAACGGTTTTTAGGCGGCTCCATCTGCATCGGCGCGGCGCCGCCCGCGACGCTTGCGGCGATCATCTTGTTGGCGCGAATGTCTTCCGGGCGAACACCCCGAACCTGAATGCCTTCGCTGCGTTGATAGGCAGAGGCCAGGCCCGTTCCCTCGTGAAGAGGCTCCACCGTTTCTACGCCGGGGCGCAGCCGCAGCTCTTCGATCAGGGCATCGACCTCGACCTGAGGCACGCCACGCGTATCGATGAAGACGTGTGGCTCGAAGCCAACGATCTTGGAGACCAGCTCAAGGCGGAAGCCGTTCATGATCGACATCGTCAGGATCAACGCCCACACGCCGAGCGTGATGCCGATGACCGAGACGATCGAGATAAACGCCAGGCCGCCATGCTCGCGCTTGGCGCCGAGATAGCGCATGGCGAGCATTCGCTCGAACGGGCCGAAGGGCCGATGGATGACCCGCTGTTCCCTGGCCGCGTCCATGAGCGTCAGCCCCCCCGGCTGGCGAGGCAGCGCTTGATGGCGGCTTCGAGCGTCATTTCCTCGGAGCTGCCGGCCTTGCGGTTGCGATACTCGACAACGCCAGCTTTCACGCCTTTCGGCCCAACAACGATCAATTCCGGCACGCCGATCAGCTCCATCGTCGAGAACTTGGCGCCCGGCCGCTCCGCCGTATCGTCGTACAGCACATCGAAACCTGCATTGAGCAGCTGTTCGTAGGCGCTTTCGCAGATCCCGGTGACATCAGCATCATCGTTACGCAGGCTGACGACTGCAGTTTCAAAGGGCGCCACTGCGCGCGGCCAGATCACGCCCTTATCGTCGTGGCTTGCCTCGATGATCGCGCCAAGCAGGCGAGACACGCCGATGCCATAGGATCCCATCTCGACGGGGATGTTCTTGCCCTCGGCTGTCGCCACTTCAGCCTTCATCGGCGCGGAGTATTTCGTGCCGAAATAGAAAATATGGCCAACCTCGATGCCCCGCGCGGAAAGGCGGCGCTCGGCCGGCACTTCGCTCTCGAAACGCGCTGCGTCGTGCATTTCTTCGGTGGCGGCATAGAGGGACGTACGCTTCTCCACTTCCGGTAGCAGGTCCTGCCAGAAGTCGAGGTCCTTGCCCGGGGCCGGCATATCAACCAAAGCGCTGTCGCAGAATACAGCGCTCTCGCCGGTGTCTGCCAGAACGATGAACTCGTGCGAAAGATCGCCGCCGATCGGGCCTGTGTCGGCTCGCATAGGCACAGCCTTGAGCCCCATGCGGCTGAACGTGTTCAGGTAGGCGCAGAACATCCGATAGTAGAACTGCTTGGCCGCCTCGACGGTGACGTCGAACGAGTAAGCGTCCTTCATCAGGAATTCGCGGCCGCGCATCACGCCGAAGCGAGGGCGGACTTCGTCCCGGAACTTCCACTGGATATGGTAGAGATTCAGCGGCAACTGTTTGTACGAGCGCACATACGTCCGGAAGATGTCCGTGATCATTTCCTCGTTCGTCGGGCCGTAGAGCATCTCACGCTCATGCCGATCGAGGATGCGCAACATCTCCTTGCCGTAGGCGTCGTAGCGGCCGGATTCCTTCCAGAGGTCAGCTGACTGGATCGTCGGCATCAGCAGCTCAACAGCGCCGGCGCGTTCCTGCTCTTCGCGGACGATCTTTTCGATCTTGTGCAGCACCCGCATCCCCAGCGGCAGCCAGGAATAGATCCCTGCCCCGTTCTGCTTGATCATGCCTGCGCGCAGCATCAGCTGGTGCGAGACGATCTGCGCGTCGGCAGGCGCTTCCTTGAGAACAGGCAGGAAATACCGGGAAAGACGCATTTAGGGCCCTGATACACGTGCAGATGATGTCAGGCTGATAGCCGCCCCTACGTGGCCGCGCAATGAGGCCGGACTGCGGCTAAAGCCTTGGAATCATGAAATCCAGCCAGTGCATATGGAGCGTCAGCCAGATCAGGAAAGTGACCGCGACCGCGCCTGCCGTAGGGACAATGAATTTCCAGCGCCAGCCGACCGAAACAGGGGCCGACCGCTCGGTGCCCGGAATGACAGATCCCGTATCTTCCTGGCTGCGGGTTCCTGCTGACAGCAAAGGCAGGAAGATCAGCCACCAGGAGCAGACAAAGACGACAATGCCTTCAAAAATGCCCATGCACGGACCTTAGTGGTGGCCCTTGGGTGTTTCCATGAGTTCGATCAGCACACCATCCGAGTCCTTGGGATGGATGAAGATCACCAGCGTGCCGTGCGCGCCGATCCGTGGCTCGCCCAGAACCTTGGCGCCCTTCTTCTCCATATCGGCTTTCGCCGCGTGAATATCCGGCACCTCGAAACAGACGTGGTGTTGACCGCCTTTGGGGTTCTTCTCGAGGAAGTTGATGATCGGTGATTTCTCACCGAGCGGTTCGATGATTTCGAGCTGGGTGTTCGGCATGTTGATGAAGCCGACACGCACACCCTGCGCAGGCATGTCGAATGGCTGGATGAACTCGGTAGCGCCGTACAGCGTCTTGTAAGTTTCGAACGTCTTTTCGATCGACGGCACGGCGATGCCGATGTGATTGAGGCGACCAATGGTCATTGCTGCGCTCCCGTCTAGATTCTGTGTATCGTGATATCGATCAGTGGTCGCTTGCCGAACTGCGCCTCCGCGGCGCGGCGCACGGCTCTCAGCAAAGCCTTCTCGATCTTCTCGTCGTCGCTGAAGTCGCCACGCTTCAAACCGGCCAGCGCAGCTTCAGCTGCGTCGTCTAGCGGCTCCATGGACTCATCCGCCGGCCTGCCATCAGGCTCCGAGAAGCCTCGTCCCACGATGATCGGACCGTCCTCGATCTTGCCCTTCGCAATGACGACGCTGACTGTGAGATGGCCATTATACGCGATCTTGCGGCGCTCCCACATGCCGCCAGCCTTGTCTGACGTCAGCACCTCGCCATCGACATGGAGACGACCGACGGCAACTTCGTCGATTACCTCGACAGGGCCCGGAGCAAGCCGGATGACTTGCCCATTGTCCGGCGTGATCGCCTGCGGGACCTGCAAAGACTTGGCGTAGCGCGCATGCTCCATGATGTGCCGCCGCTCTCCGTGCACCGGTACAGCGATCTGCGGACGAGCCCACATGTACATGCGACGCAGCTCATCACGGCACGGATGGCCGGACACGTGGATGTCGAACTGCCGTGCCGTCACGAGCTTGATATTGCGTTCGGCAAGCGTGTTCTGGATTTCGCCGATCGCCCGCTCATTGCCCGGAATGACACGCGACGAGAAGATAACCGTGTCGTCGGCGCCAAGCTTCACGGACGGATGGTCCCCGCGTGCAATCCGCGCCAGCGCGGCGTTGGGCTCGCCCTGGCTGCCGGTGCAAAGATAAAGCACGTGATGACCTGGAAGATCCGCAGCGTCTTCCGGACTGATGAACTCAAAGCCCTTGAGCAAGCCGACCGATTGCGCGGCGCCGACGATCCTGAACATGGAGCGTCCGACCAGGCACACAGAGCGATCGTTTGCACGCGCCGCTTCACATGCTGATTGCACGCGCGCGACGTTCGACGCGAATGAGGTGATTGCTACGCGGCCCGTCTGCTCTGCAACGGCGCGCCTCAACGCTTCGCGCGCCATGCCTTCCGAACCCGCCTCACCGTCCTCGAAGACGTTGGTCGAGTCGCAAACCATGGCGAGGATGCCCTCGCGTCCCAGTTCCTCGATCTTCGCCTGATCGAAATCCTCGCCAATGATCGGGTCCGGATCGATCTTCCAGTCACCCGTGTGCAGGATCAGGCCCAGCGGCGTGCGGATGGCGAGCCCATTCGGTTCGGGGATCGAATGGGTGAGCGTCACCATCTCGACTTCAAATGGACCGAAGGTGCGCGTCTCGCGAAGCTGCATGATGTGCAGCGGCGCCTCGCCGTCGAGACCGCGCTCGCGCAGCTTCTCAGCCACAAGATAGGCCGTGAAAGGCGTCGCATAGATCGGTGCGCGGAGCTTGGGCCATAGCCAGCCGATGGCGCCGATATGGTCTTCATGCGCGTGGGTAAGAATGATCGCCTCGATCTGGTCAGCGAAGCCTTCCAGATAGACCGGGTCCGGCATGATGAGGTCGACGCCGGGCGTCGAGTCATCGCCAAACGTCACGCCCACATCGACGATGATCCACCGCCGATCATCGGGCGGGCCATAACCGTAGGCGTTGAGGTTCATCCCGATTTCCCGGCAACCGCCAAGGGGAGCGAATATGAGTTCGGCGCCCTTCATTTCAGCTCTTTGGCCGCATTGGCGACGTTACGGTCGTAGAGGATGCGCAATCCCTTGATGGTGATGTCGCTGTCGAAATGGTCGATATTGCGTGCCGCGCCCTCGAAAAGGGAGGCGACGCCGCCGGTGGCGATGACTGTCATGGGCTCGCCGTACTCGGTCTTGATGCGTTCGACCAGTCCGTCGATCAGGTCGATATAGCCCCAGAACACGCCGGATTGCATGGCGGTGACCGTATCCTTGCCGATTACCCGGTCCGGCCGCTGGATCGCGACCCGGGGCAGTTTGGCGGCCGCTTCGTGCAGCGCCTTCATCGAAAGGTTTATCCCCGGGGCGATGATACCGCCTTCGAAAGATCCATCGGCCCCGACAATATCGAAAGTCGTCGCCGTACCGCTGTCGATGACGATTTTGGGCATGCCGGGATAGGAAGCATGCGAGCCCACGGCGTTCACCAGACGATCGGCCCCGACTTCGCTAGGCTTGAGAATGTTGACCTTGACCCCCAGTTCCACGTTCTCACCCACAACGAACGGCTCGACGTTGAGATAGCGGCGAGCGAGGTTGCGCTGGTTGAAGAGCGATTGGGGCACGACGGTCGATATGATGCAGTCGTCGATCTGGGCCAGTTCGAGACCGCTGAGCTCCATGAGGGTGGCCAGCCAAACCGCGTAATCATCAGCCGTCTTGGTCATGTCGGTGGCTGAGCGCCATTGGGCGCGCCATTCCTGACCGTCGTGAACCGCAAACAGCGTGTTCGTGTTGCCTGTGTCGATCGCCAGCAGCATCCGCCGCTCCATAAACTCGGGAACTAACCCAATACCGAGATTTCACCCGCCCGAACATGGGTTTCAGACCCGTCGGCCAGACGCAGGATGAGAGCCCCATCTTCTGTCAGCCCGGTCATGATCCCTTCGATCCGGCCAGAAGCAGGCGTGAGCTCGACCCGGGCGCCAATTCCAGCAGCTTGGTCGAGCCACGCCTCGCGCGTCGCACCAAAGCCCTCGCCCAGCAGCTGAAACAGCCTCGCGCGGAACGAGATATCGAGCATGGCGAGCAGCCGGGGCGCGGTGGCGTCTGCCCCACCCGGCTGCGCGGTAAGGCATGTGGTGACGCGATCGGCTCGTTCTGGCGCTACTTCGACGTTCACGCCAAAGCCAGCAGCCATCCAGAGCCTGCCGTGGAGCATGCCCGTTTCAATAAGAATGCCCGCAAGCTTTGCTGAGCCCACCAGCACGTCATTCGGCCATTTCAGCTTCAGCTGAGAGCTATCGACGCCGAGAGATTTCGCTGCGTCTGTGACTGCGAGGCCGGCCGAAAAGCAGGCCAAGGCTGCTTCCTGCAGGCTTCCGGGAAACGGCAGCAACGCAGTTGCATAGAGATTTCCACGCGGCGACGACCATTGCCGTCCCAAACGCCCCCGCCCTGCTGTCTGTGCGGCTGTCACCAGCCAGCAGGGACCGATATCGCTGCCTGACGCACGACGGCGCGCTTCTTCATTGGTTGAATCGATCTCGTCGAACCGGATGATCGGCCAGCTGCTCGAGAATGTTTCGAGCCCCATCCGCCTCAGCCGCCCGACGCGCGGGCTGCGGTTTCGAGCAACATCTGGATCGTGATGGTGAGTATCGGGAAGATCAGGATGCTGGTTGCGAAGACGATAGCGCCAACGCTTGCGTCGGTTCGGTCGAGCGCTTCGCCCGGCGGTTTGATGAACATCGCCCACACAAGACGCAGGTAATAGCCAAGCGACACCAGGCTCGCGAGGGCGCCGACAAGAACCAGCCAAAGCATGTCGGCCTGAAGACCCGCCGAGAACACCTGCAGTTTGCCCCAGAAACCAGCAGCCGGAGGAATGCCCGCTACCGAGAAGATCAGGATCAGCAGGCCGAGGGCCATCCCGGGCTTTTGCTTCACAAGTCCATTCAGATCTGAAACCTGGTCGATCGCCTTCCCGCCACGCCGCAGAGCGAGCACGCCAGCAAAGATGCCAAGCGTCGCCACGACGTAAAGCGTCATGTAAACAAGCACGGCTGCAGCGCCATCTTTCGCGCCAGCCGCGATGCCGATCATCGCAAATCCGACGTTGGAGATCGAGGAATACGCAAGAATACGCTTGATGCTGTTCTGCATCAGCGCGCCGAAGGCGCCGATCAGCATGGAGAGCGCCGCGATGATCGCGATGATCTGCTGCCAGGACTGCTGATGCGGGCCGAAAGCCACGAACAGGACATGCGCCAACAGGGCCACGGCTGCGATCTTCGGTGCCGTCGAGAAGAACGCGACGACTGGCGCAGGAGCGCCTTCATAAACGTCCGGCGTCCAGATGTGGAACGGCGCGGCCGAAGCCTTGAACGCCAGCCCGCAAATCACAAACACCAGACCGAAGATCAGGCCGACCGAGACTGGCGCGGCGGCGATCACCGAATAGCCCGTACCGCCGGTGAAACCGTAGATCAGCGACGAGCCATAAAGGAGCAGGCCCGACGCCAGCGCGCCCAGCACGAAATACTTCAGGCCAGCCTCAGCCGATTTCAGGCTGTCACGCCGGAATGCGGCCAGCACGTAGGACGAAAGGCTCAGCGTCTCGATGCCGACATACAGCGTCATAAGATCGTTGGCCGAGAGCATCATGCCCGCGCCGAGCGATCCGAACACGATCAGCAGTGGATACTCATACCGCTCCATCTGCGCTGTCTTGAGGAATCCGCCGGACATGAACAACGCCAAGGCAGCGAGCGCGTACGTCACGCCCTTCGCGAACAACGTGAACATGGTAACGCGATAGAGCCCGTCCGGCGCCATCGGGCTTGCGAAGGCGGCAATACCATCAGCCGCGCCTGGATGCTGGAACTGGTAGAAAGTCAGAACAGACGCCGCGACCAGAGCGACGGCGGAAAGCACGCGCAGCAGGCCGGAAGCCCGGTCGCCGCCGATGGCTCCCAGCAGGAGGCCAGCAAGTCCGAAGCCGGCAAGAGCCGCTTCCGGGACCGCGTTGTTGATGTCGGCAAGGAAATCCATGGCGCGTTCCTACCGTCCGATCATGCGCAGGACTTCCAGTGTCGATCCCTTGGTCAGGTCGAAGATCAGACCGGGGAAGACGCCGAAAGCCAGGGCGCTGATCGCCAGCAACCCCAGAATGAAGAATTCGAGCGCAGTAACATCCTTGATGTCGAACAGCTTCTCGTTGGTCATCTCGCCGAAAACGACGCGGCGATAGAGAGTGAGCATGTAAACTGCAGAGAAGATAACGCCGAGCGCGGCGCCGGCTGCAGCCCAGGTGGAAGCCTGGAAGCCACCGACCATGGTGAGGATTTCGCCAACGAAGCCCGAAGTACCCGGCAGGCCGACGTTGGCCATCGAGAACAGCATGAACAGCGCCGCATACACCGGCATCCGGTGAACGAGGCCGCCGTAGAAGGCGATGTCGCGCGTATGCATCCGGTCGTAGATGACGCCAACGCAGAAGAAGAGCGCGCCGGAAATGATGCCGTGCGAGATCATCTGGAAGATCGCGCCCTGAATGCCAATCTCGTTGAATGCGAAAATGCCGAGCGTGACGAAGCCCATGTGCGCAACCGACGAGTAGGCGACCAGCTTCTTGATGTCAGTCTGCCGGAAGGCGACGAGCGACGCATAAACGATGGCAATAACGCTGAGCGCGAACATCAGCGGCTGAAACAGCTGCGAGGCTTCCGGGAACATCGGCAGCGAGAACCGCAGGAAGCCGTAACCACCCATCTTCAGCAGCACGGCTGCCAGAACAACCGAGCCTGCCGTCGGCGCTTCAACGTGCGCATCCGGCAACCAGGTGTGGACGGGCCACATGGGCAGCTTCACTGCAAACGATGCGAAGAAGGCCAGCCACAGCCACGTCTGCACTTCCGGCGGGAACAGCAGGGCCCCTGTCACAGGGTGCAGGCCATTCTGCAGAACGACCACGTCAGTGGTGCCGGCGGTGATCGACATGTAAACCAGCGCGGCGAGCAGCAACAGCGAACCCAGCAGCGTGTAGAGGAAGAACTTGAACGCCGCGTACAGCTTGTTCTTGCCACCCCAGACGCCGATGATCAGGAACATCGGGATCAGCCCGCCTTCGAAGAAGACGTAGAACAGCACGAGATCAAGCGCACAGAACACGCCAATCATCAGCGTTTCGAGCACGAGGAAGCAGATCATGTATTCCGCGAGCCGATCCTTGATCGACTTGGAGGACTGCAGCACGCAGAGCGGCGTGAGCGCTGTTGTAAGAACGATCAGCGCGATCGACATGCCGTCGACGCCGAGCTTGTAGGACGAGCCGCCGAACCACGGCACGCTTTCGAGAAACTGGTAGCCTGCCTTGGCGGCGTCGAAGCTCGACAAGGCAAGCAGCGATGCGGCGAGCGCAACAAGCGACGTCAACAGGGCGATGCCCTTCGAAGCGCTCGAGGCGACGGCGGCGCCACCCACGATGCGGAAGCCAAGGATGAGCAACGCCCCGATGAGGGGGATGAAGATGGTGATCGAAAGGATGGGCAAGCCGGCCATGCGTCAGCGCCCCTGCCCGAGCAAAACGAAGGCGACGAAAACCACCGCCGAGATGAGAACAACGAATGCGTAGTGGAAGATGTAGCCGGTGTGCAGCTTTGACAGCCCGCCAGCGCCAGCCTTCGCCACGCCCGTCACGCCATCAGGCCCCAGCCCATCGATGATCTTCTTGTCCCCGACCTTCCAGAACACGTCGCCCAGCAGCGCCGTGCCCTTCACAAAGACGAAGTTGTAGATCTCGTCGAAGTACCATTTGTGCGACAGGAACGAGTGCATCGGCCCGCCATTCTCCGCCATACGGCGCGGCACGGACGGCGCAAGCAGGTAGAAGATAATGGCGCCGACAAAGCCCGTCATTGTCACGATGAACGGCGCCCAGATGACCCAGGCCGGCAACTCGTGATGAGCTTCGGCATGGGCACCTTCCGCAGCAGGCGCGTGATCCGCAGCTACAGCGGGAGCGCTGTGTTCAGCAGCCGGTGCGCCTTCCGCAGCATGATCCGCAGCCGGAGCGTGCGCTTCGGCAGGTGCATGTGTTTCAGTCGCTACACCGTACGGGTGAACCCCGTGCGGGCCATACATCGGGTCAGAGTCGCGAACGATGGCGCGCTGCCAGAAATTGTCGGCGTTGCTCGTCAGGAACTGTGGCTTGAACACGAAGCCCGCAGCCACGGCGCCCGTCGCCAGCAACACCAGCGGGATCAACATGATCTTCGGAGACTCGTGAGCCGGCGCGCGGCCGTCTTTCGGAGCATGACGACCATGATCGTGGCCATGGCTGTGATCATCTGCGTGAGCGTGATCGTCGTGATGTGCATGCGGGTTCGGGCGGAACTTGCCCTCGAACGTCATGAACATAAGGCGCCAGGAGTAGAAGCTCGTCAGCAGGGCGGCGATCACGCTGCACCAGAAAGCGAACGGCCCGAAGGCAGAATCCGACGCGAACGCCGTTTCGATGATGGCGTCTTTCGAGAAGAAGCCGGCAAAGCCGATATCCGTTCCAGGAATGCCGAACCCGATCAGCGCGAGTGTGCCGATCAGCATCATCACCCACGTGAACATCATCGGCTTACGAACGCCGCCCATGAAGCGCATGTCCTGCTCGTGATGCATTCCGTGAATGACCGAGCCCGCGCCAAGGAACAGCAGCGCCTTGAAGAAGGCGTGGGTAAACAGGTGAAACATCGCGGCGCCATAGCCACCAAGGCCGGCCGCGAAGAACATGTAGCCAAGCTGCGAGCAAGTCGAATACGCGACCACGCGCTTGATGTCGTTCTGGGCGAGGCCAACCGTCGCTGCGAACAGGCAGGTCGTCGCGCCGATCACGGTGATGACGTTTGAAGCAACCTCGCAGACCGAGAAAATCGGCGACGCACGGCAAACCAGGAACACGCCCGCCGTAACCATGGTCGCAGCGTGGATCAGCGCGGAGACCGGCGTCGGTCCTTCCATCGCGTCCGGCAGCCAGGTGTGCAGGAAGAATTGGGCCGATTTGCCCATGGCGCCGATGAACAGCAGGATCGCCGCCATTTCGAGACCCCAGACGTGCACGCCGAGGAAATCGAACGTCACGCTCTGGATCGGCGTAGCTGCTGCCTGCCCGATCACGTGGACCGGCGCATCATTTGCGACGATGGCGAAGACGGTGTCGAACTTGATCGACGAGAACTGCGTGATGCCGAACTGAGCGTAGTCCACGCCGGCCGCCGGCTGGATCATGAACACCAGCGCCATGATGCCGAGAGCGAAGCCGAAGTCACCGACCCGGTTGACCACGAACGTCTTGATCGCGGCGCTGTTGGCGGATGCTTTCTTGTACCAGAATCCGATCAGCAGGTAGGACGCAACGCCCACGCCTTCCCAGCCGAAGAACATCTGGATGAAGTTGTCCGACGTCACCAGCATCAGCATTGCGAAGGTGAACAGCGACAGATAGGCGAAGAATCGCGCGCGATGCGGATCTTCCGACATGTATCCGATCGAGTAGGTATGAACGATCGCCGAAACACTCGTCACAACGAACATCATTGTCACGGACAGCGCATCGATGCGGATCGCCCAGTCGGCGATGAAGGTGTTTACGTTCAACCAGTTCGCCAGAACGATCGTGTGCGCAGCGCCTGATTGGCCGCCGAGCGACCACGCAAAGAACTGCCATCCCGCCAGCACAGCCGCAGAGATGACGATCGTTGTCGTGAGCGCCATGGAGCCCTTGTCGCCAAGGAAGCGCTGGCCAAGGCCAGCCACTGCCGCGGCAAGGCCGGGCGCCAGCACGATGAAGATGGCTGCGATTTCCTGGAAGGTCACGTCTCTGCCCCCTTAACCGCGCAGCACGTTGACGTCTTCCACCGCGATTTCACCGCGGTTACGGAAGTACACGACGAGAATTGCGAGACCGACCGCTGCTTCCGCAGCCGCCACCGTCAGCACGAGCATGGCGAACACCTGCCCCATGATCGTGCCGTTGAAGACCGAGAACGCCACCAGGTTGATGTTCACCGAAAGCAGAATCAGCTCGATCGACATCAGGATGACGATGATATTCTTGCGGTTCACGAAGATGCCGAACACGCCGATCGTGAACAGCGCCGCAGATACCGCGAGATAATGACCAAGTGTGAGTTCGAGGCCTGCCATGGTCAGATCCCCTGCCCCGGACGCACGTCCTTGAGTTCGACGGCGTCCTTGCGTTTGCGTCCGGTCTGCTGCGCGATGTTCTGGCGCTTCACGCTCGGGCGCGAACGGAGGGTCAGCACGATGGCCCCGATCATGGCGACCAGCAGCACGATGCCCGACATCTGGAACAGCAGCAGATAGTCTGTGTAGAGCACCTTCGACAGCGCCTCAGCGTTCGTCGCCGCGCCCGGGCTCGCGTTGAACTGCGTTCCGCCGCCGAACGTCGCGGCAGCCGCCACGATCCCGATCTCGGCCAGCAGCGCCAACGCCACCAGCACACCGACGACCAGGTAATTCTGGAAGCCTTGCTTCAACTCCGCGAAGTCTATGTCGAGCATCATGACGACGAACAGGAACAACACCGCAACGGCGCCGACATAGACGACGACCAGCAGCATCGCGAGGAACTCGGCCCCGATCAGCACCAGCAGGCCCGCCGACGTGAAGAACGCCAGGATCAGCCAGAGCACGGAGTGCACCGGGTTACGCGCCGCCACGACGAAGAGCGCGGACAGCACTACGATCGTCGAGAGGATGTAGAAAGCGATCAGCGCCATGGCGTGGCTTTCCTCTTCCTTTGGTTCCAAAACGCCCCGGATGGGGCAACTGAAGTTCATCAAGCCCGACTCGCCCCCGCGAGCCGCGCCCTTCTATCTATAGCGTGCGTCGAGTTCCAGATTGCGGGCGATCTCGCGTTCCCAGCGATCGCCGTTCTCCAGCAGACGGTCTTTGTCGTAGTAGAGTTCCTCACGCGTCTCGGTGGCGAATTCGAAATTCGGGCCTTCGACGATGGCGTCCACAGGGCAGGCTTCCTGACAGAAGCCGCAGTAGATGCACTTCACCATGTCGATGTCGTAGCGGGTCGTGCGGCGCGAGCCATCTTCGCGCGGCTCGGCCTCGATCGTGATGGCCTGCGCCGGGCAGATTGCCTCGCACAGCTTGCACGCGATGCAGCGCTCTTCCCCGTTGGGATAACGGCGCAACGCATGCTCGCCACGGAAACGCGGCGACAGTGGACCCTTCTCGAACGGATAGTTGATCGTTGCTTTGCGCACGAAGAACTGACGCATCGCCAGCGCAAACGCGCTGAGGAAGTCGGTGAGGAGTGCGCCTCGAATGGCCTGGCCGATCGACATGCTAGCTCCTCGCCTCGCCACGATATTCGGCGAAGCTCACCTTGCCGTCCTTGTTCACATCCACGCCCACGGGCAGCGTCACGGCAGCCAGCTCGCTGGCTTCCAGATAGCCGCTCTTGTCGGCGTCGAGACGATCAAATTCCTGCCGGGCCGGCGCGGTCGTAAATGTCACGTAAGCGGCCACGATCACCACGGCGACCAGCGAAGTCGGCAGGAAGATCTTCCAACCCAGACGCATCAGCTGGTCGTAGCGGTAGCGCGGCACGATCGCCTTCACCATCGCGAAGAGGAAGAAGAAGAACGTCGTCTTGCCGATGAATACCAGCAGGCCACCAAGGCTCATTAGCCAGTCCGGCAGGCCTTCCACGCCCGGGATTGGCAACGGCATGTGCCATCCGCCGAAGAACAGGATCGTCAGCATCGAGCACATCAGCACGATCGAGACGTATTCGCCGATCATGAACATGAGGTACGGCGAGGACGAGTATTCGACCTGATAGCCGGCCACGAGTTCCGATTCAGCTTCCGGCAGGTCGAACGGAGGGCGGTTCGTCTCCGCCAGCGCCGAGATGAAGAAGATCACGAACATCGGGAACATGACGAAGATCGTCGGGAACGCGAACGCGTGCCAGTTCCAGATGCCGCCTTCCTGGTTGTGCACCACATCGCTGAGGTTCAGCGAGCCGACCAGCAGCAGCACCGACACGATCACGAAGCCGATCGAGACTTCGTACGACACCATCTGCGCCGCCGAACGAAGACCACCGAGGAACGGATACTTCGAGTTCGAAGCCCAGCCGCCCATGATGATGCCGTAAACACCCAGCGACGAGATCGCGAACAGGTACAGCACGCCAACGTTCAGGTTGGCGATAACCCAGCCCGGCGCCACCGGAATGACGGCCCAGCCGACAAGCGCCAGCGTCAGCGTGATGATCGGCGCCAGCAGGAACACCGTCTTGTTGGCGCCCGCGGGGATGATGACTTCCTTCAGCACGAACTTGATGAGGTCCGCGAACGACTGAAGCAGGCCGAACGGCCCCACAACGTTCGGGCCTTTGCGCAGCTGAACCGCCGCCCAGACCTTGCGGTCGAACAGCAGCAGGAACGCGATCAGCACGAGCAGGATCACGACGAACGCAACGATCTGCAGCACGGCCAGGCCGATGCCGCCCCACATTCCGCCGCCCCACTGGAAGAGGTTCTCCATTCTGCCCTCCCCCTATTCGGCCGCGACCGCGGGGTTCACACCCGCAGCGAGTTCGGCGCATTCCGCCATGGTGCGCGAAGCCCGCGCGATCGGATTGGTCAGGTGGAACGCCTTGATCGGCGTCACGAAGGCGGTCGACTGCATCGCGCCAGCCGCTCCATACGGCGGCGCAACGCTGTTGCCATGCGTACCCGGCGCGAAGTCGAGGCCCAGGAATGTAGAGTGATCCTTGCCCAGCTTCTCACGCAGCTGCGCAAGCGTGTCATACGGCAACGTCTTGCCGACATAAGCCGACAGCGCGCGCAGGATGGCCCAATCCTCGCGAGCGTCACCCTTCGGAGCAACAGCGCGCTGAGTCCGCTGCACGCGGCCTTCGGTGTTCACATACGTCGCCGATTTCTCGGTGTATGCGGCCGCCGGCAGGATCACGTCGGCGCGATGAGCGCCGTTGTCGCCATGGCTGCCGATATAGATGACGTTGGCCTTGCCGAGCTTCGACGTGTCGATCTCGTCAGCGCCGAGCAGCAGAACCGTTTTGATATCGCCCGACTGTGCGCCCGCGATAATGCCCGCCACGTCCTTGCCGCCCGAAGCGGGCAGGAAGCCCATGTCCAGACCGCCCACGCGCGATGCCGCCGTGTGCAGAACGTTGAAACCGTTCCAGCCATCCTTGAAGCAGCCAGCCGCCGCCGCGAACGCCGAGGCGGCATGCAGCACCGCCGCACCATCGCCACGAGCCAGCGCGCCCTGCCCGACGATCACCAGCGGACGCTTTGCGTTCGTCAGCGCATCGAACACCGGATGCCCGGCCTTCAGGTCTTTCAGGCTGTCCGGACCAGCGCCCAGATAATTGTAGTCAAACGTCAGATCGACACGCTCGCCGAGCAGCGCGACCGGAACCATGCGCAGCCATGCCTTGCGCAGGCGGGCGTTCAGCACGGCCGCCTCCTTGCGCGGGTTCACGCCGATGAGGACGATTGCGTCGGCCTCGTCGATACCCATGATCGTGGAGTTGAACAGATAGCTCTCGCGCGGCAGCTTCGAGCCATCCGCAGCCAGACCAAGCTTGGCGCCGTCCTGACGGCAATCGATCGACTTCACGCCGAGCGCCCCAGCGAGGTCTAGCGCGGCCTTCATACCTTCAGCATCGGCAAGGTCGCCAGCGATCACGCCGATCTGGTCACCCGAAATCTTCAGCATCTCTGCTGCGCGCTTCAGCGCCTCATCCCACGTCGCCTCTTTCAGCGCGCCGTTCTCACGCACATACGGCTTGTCGAGACGTTGACGGCCAAGGCCATCCCACACGAAGCGCGTCTTGTCCGAGATCCACTCTTCGTTGATCTCTTCATTCACACGCGGAAGGATGCGCATCACCGCAGGCCCGCGCGCATCCACGCGGATCGCCGAGCCCATCGCATCCATCACATCGATGCTCTCGGTCTTGCGCAGCTCCCACGGACGGGCGTTGAACGCGTAAGGCTTCGATGTCAGCGCGCCCACCGGGCACAGGTCGATCACATTGCCCGACAGCTCGCTCGTCAGCGACTTTTCCAGATACGTGGTGATTTCGGCATCCTCGCCGCGATTGGCGAGACCAATCTCATCCACGCCAGCAACCTCAGCCGCAAAGCGCACACAACGCGTGCACTGGATGCAGCGGGTCATGATCGTCTTGACCAGCGGGCCCATGTTCTTGTCGTCGACCGCGCGCTTGTTCTCGGTGTAGCGCGTCCCGGCGCGGCCATAGCCCATCGCCTGATCCTGCAGGTCGCACTCGCCGCCCTGGTCGCAGATCGGGCAATCCAGCGGGTGGTTGATCAGCAGGAATTCCATGACGCCGGCGCGCGCCTTGATGGCCCGCGGCGACTTGGTCGAAATCTCGTGCGGCGTGCCGTCCTTCTTGGGCGCCATGTCGCCAACAGTCTGGGCGCAAGATGCGATCGGCTTTGGCGCGCCAACCCAGTCGACGAGGCACATGCGGCAGTTGCCAGCGATCGACAAACGCTCGTGATAGCAGAAGCGCGGAATCTCTGCGCCGGCTGCTTCGCAAGCCTGCAGCATGGTGAAGTTCTTCGGAACGTCGACAGTGACGCCATCAACGACGAGTTTGACGGTATCGGTCATTTGAAGATGACCTTTCCTTTGCCGTTGACTGCAATGAAGGCCAGCTGTTGCGCGCTGAAGCTGCCGGCGTTGGCGACGATCATGACGCCACCCGTCAGGCTCAGCGCGATATGCGCCAGCTGGTCGGCGGAGAACTTCGAGCCATCAAGCTCGAAGCCGCCGCCATTCTTGGCCAGATGCGCAAGTTGTTCGCTGGAGAGGTCTAGCGGCATGTCTTACTCCGCCGCCGTCAGTGTTACGCCCTGCACGTGCGGACGGCCCTGACGATAGTTCGTGATCCGGTCTTCGATCTCCTGACGGAAGTGACGGATCAGGCCCTGGATCGGCCACGCAGCGGCATCGCCGAGCGCGCAGATCGTATGACCCTCAACCTGAGACGCCACATCAAGAAGCGTATCGATCTCGGAGGTTTCGGCTTCACCCTTCACCATCCGCTCAAGCACGCGCCACATCCAGCCCGTGCCCTCTCGACACGGCGTACACTGGCCGCAGCTTTCGTGTTTGTAGAAGTAGGCGATCCGCGCAATCGCGCGAACGAGGTCTGTCGACTTGTCCATCACGATGACGGCCGCAGTGCCGAGGCCCGACTTCACATCGCGCAGCGCATCGAAGTCCATCAGAACGGTGTCGCAGATATCCTTCGGGATCATCGGCACAGACGAGCCGCCTGGAATGATCGCTTTCAGGTTGCCCCACCCGCCGCGCACGCCGCCGCAATGCTCTTCGATCAGCGTCTTCAGCGGGATCGACATCTCTTCTTCGACATTGCACGGCCGCTCAACGTGGCCGGAGATGCAGAACACCTTCGTGCCCGTGTTGTTCGGACGGCCAAAGCCCGCGAACCAGCCCGCGCCTCGGCGCAGGATTGTCGGCGCAACAGCGATCGATTCAACGTTGTTCACGGTCGTCGGGCAGCCATAGAGTCCGGCGTTCGCCGGGAATGGCGGCTTCAGGCGCGGCTGGCCCTTCTTGCCTTCGAGGCTTTCGAGCAGCGCAGTCTCTTCACCGCAGATGTAAGCGCCTGCGCCATGGTGAGCGTAGATGTCGAAATCCCAGCCCGATCCGCACGCGTTCTTGCCGACGAGACCGGCGGCATACGCTTCCGCGATCGCCTTCTCGAGCACTTCGCGCTCGTAAATGTATTCGCCGCGCAGGTAGATGTAGCACTTGTTCGCGCGCATTGCGTACGACGCGATCAGGCAGCCTTCGATCAGCAAGTGCGGATCATGGCGCATAATGTCCCGGTCCTTGCAGGTGCCGGGTTCGGATTCGTCAGCGTTGACGACGAGATAGTGCGGGCGATCCGGTTTCACGACCTTCGGCATGAAGGTCCACTTCAGTCCGGTCGGGAAGCCCGCGCCGCCACGGCCACGCAGGCCCGACGCCTTGATCTGGTCAGAGATCCACTCCGGGCCGAACTCCATCAGCTCTTTCGTGGAGTTCCACGCGCCGCGCTGCTTCGCAGCTTCCAGTCGCCAGTCCTGGCGGCCGTACAGGTTGGTGAAGATACGATCTTTATCGAGAAGCACGGTCGCGCTCCTCCATGCTTGCACGGATAAAAACGATGATTGCGGGCAGCGTGAAACCCAGCCCGCCCAGGACGCCGATCGCGAGCCAGACCCAGCTCCCGGTCAGAGCGTAGGCCAGAATTCCCGCGATGATCGCAAGGCCCTCAAGGAACGCCGCGAACATCAGTTTCTTCGCCGCAACCTTCTTCGGGCTCGACTCATTGATCACGATTGCGCCCCTCATGTCTGCGCCGGTTCAGGCGGCTTGGGCGCGTTCGGGATGGACGCAAGCGGCTTCGCTTTCGAGCCATCATACAGGCTCTCATCGGTAAGCGACGTCGGCGGACCTTCCGGCGCAGACGTCTGGCGTTTCACATACGTGCCCGGCTCGGGCTCTTTGCCGGACGCGAAGTCATCGATGATTTTCTCGAGCGTCTCGATCGTCAGGTCTTCGTAATAATAGTCGTTAATCTGGATCATCGGCGCGTTCACGCAAGCGCCGAGGCATTCCACTTCAACCCACGAGAACTTGCCGCCACCCGAGACGTGGCCCTTTGGCCCGATCTTGCGCTCGCAGAAATCCTTCAGCTTGTCCGCGCCGCGCAGCGCGCATGGCGTCGTGCCGCAAACCTGGAAGTGGTACTTCCCGACCGGCTCGAGGTTGAACATCGTGTAGAAAGTCGCGATCTCGTACACGCGGATATACGTCATACCGAGACGATCAGCGACCGCGCGCAGCGCCGGCTCAGACAGCCAGCCATTGTTCTGCTTCTGCGTGATCCAGAGCGCCGGGATCACCGTCGAAGCGCGGCGCTCGGCTGGATACTTGCGCTCCCACCATGCGATCTGGTCTTCGCTCGCCGCGCTGAACGCGAACGGCTCGTGGTGAGACGGGTCGTGGAAACGGCGATGGCTCAACGATCGACCTCCCCGAACACGATGTCGAGCGAGCCAAGAATGGCCGAGACGTCGGCGAGCATGTGGCCACGGCACAGATGGTCCATGGCATGAAGGTGGGCGTAACCCGGGGCCTTGATCTTGGCGCGATACGGACGGTTGCCGCCATCAGTCACCAGATACACGCCGAACTCGCCCTTCGGCGCCTCGACGCATGCATAGGTTTCACCGGCGGGCACGTGGAAACCCTCGGTGTAGAGTTTGAAGTGATGGATCAGCGCTTCCATCGAATTCTTCATCTCGGCACGACGCGGCGGAGCGTACTTCGAATGCTCCGGCAGCACAGGGCCGACCGGCATCTTGTCGATGCACTGCTTGATGATCTTGATGCTCTCACGCATCTCCTCGATGCGGCAGAGATAGCGGTCCCAGCAGTCGCCGTTCTTGCCGACCGGAATTTTGAAATCGAGTTCCGAATAGACTTCATACGGCTCAGCACGGCGCAGATCCCACGCCAGACCCGATCCACGCACCATCACGCCCGAGAAGCCCCAGGCCAGCGCATCTTCCACCGACACGACGCCGATATCGACGTTGCGCTGCTTGAAGATGCGGTTCTCGGTGACGAGCGTTTCGATATCGTCGAGCGTCTTGAGGAATGGATCGCAGAACTTGAAGATGTCTTCCACCAGCTCCGGCGGCAGATCCTGGTGAACACCACCCGGGCGGAAATACGCCGCGTGCATGCGCGAACCCGAAGCCCGCTCATAAAACACCATCAGCTGCTCGCGTGGCTCGAAGCCCCACAGCGGCGGCGTCAGAGCACCCACGTCCATCGCCTGCGTGGTCACGTTCAGCAGGTGCGACAGCAACCGACCGATCTCCGAGAAGATCACGCGGATGTATTTAGCGCGAACCGGAACCTGAATGCCCGCCAGCTTCTCGATGGCGAGGCAGTAGGCATGCTCCTGGTTCATCGGCGCGACGTAATCGAGACGATCGAAATACGGCAGCGCCTGCAGGAATGTCTTGTACTCGATAAGCTTCTCGGTGCCGCGATGCAGCAGCCCGATGTGCGGATCGACGCGATCAACAATCTCGCCATCCAGATCCAGCACGAGGCGCAGCACGCCGTGCGCCGCCGGGTGCTGGGGGCCGAAGTTGATGGTGAACTTGCGATCGTCCATCTCTTCCATGAGGGCGGACTTAGACTGATCGATGTGTTGCTCGGCCATGACTATTTCTGGCCCCCGGCTTTTTCATCACCCGGGATAATGGCTTGCATGCCTTCCCAGGGAGAGAGGAAGTCGAAGTTTCGGTATTCCTGAACAAGCCGAACCGGCTCGTTGATCACGCGCTTCTGGGCTTCGTCGTAGCGAACCTGCACGCGGCCGGTCAGCGGGAAATCCTTGCGCAGCGGATAACCTTCGAACCCGTAGTCGGTGAGAATACGGCGCAGGTCCGGGTGACCCGAGAAGATGATGCCGTACATGTCGAACGCTTCGCGCTCGTACCAGTTGGCTACCGGAAACACGTTCGCGACGCTCGGCGCCGGCGTGGCTTCATCCGTACGCACCTTCACGCGAATGCGCTGGTTCAG
>Ga0116178_10001326_pt1 | contig 20528 bp, 14 predicted proteins | sample AD_STIC12_MetaG_FD_89880 | JGI IMG/M metagenome (GOLD analysis project Ga0116178, IMG submission 89880) | Active sludge microbial communities of municipal wastewater-treating anaerobic digesters from USA - AD_STIC12_MetaG | ecosystem: Engineered > Bioreactor > Anaerobic > Digestate | place: USA... | reverse complement strand
GCCCCGATAGGATTTTCGATCCCGGTGAATACCTGTACCATGATGAGTACGATCCTGATCGGATGCATGTCGGGGAAATAAATCTGGCCGACCGTGGTGTCGATGTGCCGTTCCGCAGAGGCGAATGTCTCGAAAACGATGGGAAGCCACAGCGTCATCGGGGCGATGCAAAGGGCGAGCGCGCCGTATATACTGACGGCGTTGTTTCGCGCAAGCGATCCGGTGATATGGCGCAGAATGGCGTATGCGATTTCGGCGGCGACGAGGACCGCGAAGAAGAAATGGGTGTAAAATCCAACAACCGAAACAATGACCAGCGGAAGTGCGCGGTCCTGCTCGTCCGCGAATCGAATGAAATAGTATAGTTGCAGTATGGCAAGCATGAGATACAGCGAGTAGGCCTCGATGCTTCGCGAGTAGAAGACGGCGATCGGAGCGCAGGCGATAACGAGGGCCATGAGAAGGCCGGTTGGTTTTGACGAAAGGTATGATCCAAGGCGGAAGCCGTAATATACGGCCGCGGTCCCGAAGACGACCGATGGAATGCGCTGAACTATCTCGTTGGTGGTAACGAGCGAAAGCGCTTTGACGAAAAACGTATTAATTGGTTGATGGAATGTGTACAGCGACAGTATGTTGAGCACGGTTTTCACGGGGCTTGCTGTGAAGTTGGCCAGCTCGAGGGAGATCATCTCCTGGTTGTTGTAAGAATTGATGCCAAGATTGATCGAGCGAATGACGAGCGCGACTGCGAGCACGCCAATGATGGGAAGCCACTCGATGAGCCGTTCGGATCGCGTGGCCGGTTTGGGACTCGGAGCGGGCGTCGGTATGGCGACAGGCGGGCGGGCGGAGAAACGGTACGCAACGACAAGCAGCGCGCAGAGCGCGATCGATACGATCACCCTGAACGGCGTGAACACCGCGCCCGGATCGAGAAACAGCATTTTATCGAATATGGTGGCTGGGTCCATTGCCAGAAAGAAACATCCGAATGACGTTCGATGCGCGTGCGCCCTCTGCCGGTTGGAAGCGTATCCGCACGCAACTTCTCTTCGAGATGAATGTAGGATGGATCATGCGAATGGGTAAATCAAGGACTTTTTTTATCGACACGAAGCATTGGGCGGTTTTTTTTCTCATAAGTTTTGGGATGATATGGGGAATCGCACGGGAATCCGCCCACGCCGATGTCGCCATCGCGACCTTCACGACCTCCGTGGCCGACCAGGACGCAAACGTAAAGACGAACATCGCGCGCGCCTGCCGCACGCTCGACGGTGCGGTGATAGCGCCCGAGGCGGTATTCTCGTTTAGCGATACGGTCGGGGAGGCGTCGGTGCAAAACGGCTATGTGCGCGGGCGGGTGCTCTATCGCGACGAGATTGTCTATGAGACGGGTGGCGGCCTGTGCCAGGTGTCGACGACGCTGTACAATGCCTTCCTGATCGCGGGATTCGCCATCGTCGAGCGCCATCGCCACTTCCAGCCGGTCTCGTATGCGCCGCTGGGCCTGGACGCGACCATCAAGTACGGTAAAAAGGACCTGCGGATGCGCAACACGACCGGGCAGCGCGTGCGCATTAGCGCAACCATGAACGACCGCTCGCTGGTGATCTCCCTCTCGGCGCTGGCACCGATCACGTTCCGCTACGAGATCGACACCGAGGAGGAGGAGCTTGAGATTCCGCTGGGCCAGGACGATCGACGGATCCGTAAGGGGATATCCGTTCTGGTGTACCGGAAGAAGTTCCTCGGTTCCCGCCAGACGGAATCCTTCCTGTTGTATCGCGACTATTTTCCGCCGGTGTATCTTCGGCGCTGAGTATCGCGTGGTTATCCGATGAATCCGCACGCAAACGCTCGTCGTATCGTGATCGCGCTCCTGGCGGTGAGCTTCGCCTCGATCGCCATCTTCGCGCACGCGCGCGACGGGGACGCGCTTGACGCATGGGCCCGCTATGCGCGCTCGGCGGAGGCCGCGCGACTGCTGGCGTGGGTGCGTTGCCACATGCGCGAGGAGGTTGCGGGGCTGCGGTGCTCCTCCCCGGGGCCCGGCCCCCTTCCCGAATTCCGCGGCCGGCTCGGGGTATTCATCACTATCACCACGAAAAAAACGGTGCGGGGCTGCTATGGCGCTTTCGACCATGCGGGGGATGATATTGCATCGCTGTTGCGCGAATACCTGCGGGGCGCGCTCTTTTCCGATCCGCGCACCTCACCGCTGGGGCCCGGCGAGATCGACGCGGCGCGGATCATCGTGACCGTGGCCGACCGCCCCGTGGCCATTCGCGACATTAATATGCTTGATATTACGCGCTACGGTGTTACGATTACCGACGAAAGCGACCGGACGCTCGTGTTCGTGCCGGCCGAGATCAAGAGCGTCGCCCATGTGCAGCGACGGATCGCCGGCATGCGCATCGCGCACATCGCGGCGTTTCGGGCGATCACCATTCGGGAGCGTTCCCGCTAACGGAGAGGGGTATGAAAAACTGGTTGGTTTGGATTGGGCTCATGATTGCGGTCGTGGGCGCGGTGTCGTGCTCGTCGGTGGAGCGTATCGTCCGCGGCGACGGGACCTCGGCGTATGAGAAGACGGACCGGGCGGCGCTCGAGAAGAAGGACGCCATCGTGGGCCTGGTGCGCGACTCGGTGACCGGGAAGGGCGTCCCGAACGCGATCGTGGAGATCAAGAACGCCAACATGGGGGTGGGGTACTATAAGGTGACCACCGACTCCGGCGGACGGTTTCGAGTCGATGATTTCATAAAAAATATTCGCTACGCCATCGAGATATCCGCCGCGGGGTATGTGACCTTTACGTCGACCGAAAAGATCGTTCCGGGCGAATACACGCTGGACCTGCAGCGGGAGGCGGTGCTTGCGGGCACGGTGCGCGACTCCGCGGGCGCGCCCATCGAAGGCGTCGAGGTGAAGGTGCGCGGCATGAGCGGCGACGGGGGGCGGCCGACGATGCGCACTGCGACGACGGGACGGGACGGCAGCTATCGATTCGACAAGCTGGTGGAGTCCGGCTATGCGGTCACCTTCGAGAAGGCGGGGCTCATTACCGAGACCGCTTCCATCCAGCAGATCAAGCGGGGCGAGACGTTCTCGCTGCCCATGTTGCTTTACCGTCCCGCTTCGCTCGCGGGACGGATCACCATCAAGGGGGTGCAGGCGCCCGCCATCAACATGGAGGTGACGCTCAAGGGCAAGGCCGGGCACGGGACCAACTCCTTTCAGGACGGGTCGTATCTGATCCAGGACGTGAAGCCGGGATATTACAAGCTGGAGATCTCGCACCGCGGCTTTTACAATCTCGCGCCCGAGACGATTCGCATCGCCGAGGGCGCGCGGATCGCGGGAAAGGACTTTGTGGTGACGCCGAAGCCGCCCAAGGTCGCGGTGCAGGCGTACCGCTATACCTTCTCGCCCGGCACCAAGGTCGAGTTTAACCTGCGCGCCTTCCGCCTCGAAAAGGTCCGCGCGCGCATCTATTCGGTGCCGCTTGCGACGCTCATGTCCGGCCGTGTTGATCCCGTAAAGGCCGACCCGAAGATGATGGGCTTTACGACCGTGAGCGAATGGGACGACTCCATCAAGAACTTCGAGCCGTACGAATGGCGTTATCAGACCATTGAGCCGGCGAAGCCGCTCCCGACCGGCGCCTACTGCATCGAGGTGCGCGGCGCGGGTAACACCTACGACCGAAAGTTCTTCACCGTGACCTCGGTGGGACTGGTGGTGAAGCGGTCGCGCGACAGCATCTTCGCGTATGTCTCGGATCTGGTGACGAACCGACCGATCAAGGACGCGAAGATCGTGATCTTCGACAATACGCCGGACAAGAACGAGCACCGGACGTCGACGACGCCCTACAAGCCGCCGGAGCGGATCGAGAAGCTGCCGGTGATCGTCGTGAACCGGGGCGTGACCAGCGAGAGCGGGGTGTACCAGTTCTCGCGGCGGACCACCCAGCATCTGTCGGTGCTCGCGGTGGGGCCCGACCGGAGTTTCGCGTTCTGCAGCACGGGGCACCCGCTCACCTTCGACGGCGAGATGAACAAGTTCTTCATTTATACGGACCGGCCGGTGTACCGGGCCGGGGACACGGTGCATTATAAAATCGTCGCAAAGAAGCGGGGGACGCGCTTCACGCCCATCGCAAACCGGAAGGTCCAGTTCGAGATATCCAACAGCGAGTTCGAGGAGAAGCTGGACGACGGCGAGCTCGCGCTCGACGAATGGGGGACCGCGCACGGGAAGCTCGAGCTGGAGCGCGATTGCCGCCTGGGTGAAATCGCCATTCGCGTGGGGGAGACGAAAGAGAACCTCTACGGCGCGGGGCGTTTCTACATCGAGCAGTATCGCAAGCCGGAGTTCAAGATCGACATTACGCCGTCGCGCGAGTATTTCGTGAACGGGGATACCGCGGAATTCCGCGTCGAGGCGAAGTACTTTTTCGGCGCGCCGCTCAAGGGGGCGCTGGTGCGGTACCGCTTTTACGAGCGGCGGCTCCGGGACACCGACACGCGCTACTGGTGGGAGGAGGACGACGGCGCCTCCGAGGGCTATTACAATAGGATCAAGCTCGAGGGCGAAAAATACGTCGACGAGAACGGCGTCGCGGTGATGCGCCTCGATTGCGGGACCTTCCCGTTCGACCGCGAGGTGTCGCTCGAGGTGACCGCCGTGGACAAGTCGAACGTGAGCATCACGTCCAGCTCGCGCGTCCGCGTGGGGCGCGGCGATTACTACATCAAGATCAATCCGAAGAAGAACTTTTTCGCGGACAACGAATCGAAGCGGGTGGAGGTGCGGACGGTCGCGCAGGACGGAAAGCCCGTGAGCGCCGCCGTGCGCGTGAAGCTGTTCAATTACATCTGGAAGCCCTGGCAGCGCGTGTACGTGCACGCGCCGCGTCCGGTCTTCGAGGCGTCCGTGACGACCAACGCCACGGGGATCGCCACGGTTGACCTGCCCGGGAAGTTCGACGTGTACGGCGAGTTCGACTTCGTGGCCGAGGGACGGGACCGGCGCGAGAACGCGATTACGGCCTCGCGCGTCCTGTGGGTCTACAGCGCCCGGGGCGCGAAGATCGAATCGCGCTTCCGCAACCTGGAGCTCGCGGTGAACGAGAACCGGCTGGAAAAGGCCGGGGCCATCACCTGCCTCCTGAAGAGCCGCTTCACGGACGCCTATGTGTGTCTGACCGTCGAGGGGCGCGACATTTACGCGAGCAAGGTGGTGAAGATGGACGGCAACGTGATGCCGGTGACCATCGACATCAAGCCGCAGTATGCGCCGAACCTCTTCATTAGCGCGACCATGCAGCGGAGCCGGGCGCTGTTCACCGCGACAACCGAGATTACGCTTCCCAACGCCGACACGGGCCTGTCGATCGCGCTTGAGACCGACAAGAAGGAATACCTGCCGGGCGAGAAGGCGCGGGTCCGGTTGAAGGTGACCGACGAACGGGGCGCGCCGCTTGCGGCGGACGTGTCGCTGGGAACGGTGGACGAATCGATCTACTACATCCGCAGCGACCACACCCCGAAGATGGCCGATTTCTTCTACTCGAAGATCTCGAACTGGGTGCTCACCAACTATTCCTATCCCATTACCCTGCTGGCCGGCGCGGGCAAGGACGACAAGGTGAAGGTGCGCGAGAAGTTCGCGGACACCGCCTACTGGAACCCGAGGGTGCGCACCGGGCCGGACGGCACCGCGGCGCTCGAGTTTACGCTGCCGGACAACCTTACCACGTGGCGCATAACGGCGCGCGGGCACGACCGCACGGGGCGCGTGGGCGAGAGCGTGTTCAAGTTCCTCTCGACGCAGGACCTGATCGCGCGGATCGGCAAGCCGCGCTTCCTGGTCGAGGGCGACCGCTTGAGCCTCATTGGCATCGTGAACAGCAATACCACGCGCGGTCTCGCAAAGGTTGACACGGAGTTTACCGTGGACGGCGCGGCGGTGCGACCGGACGCGCCGGTGAGCATCAGCCTCCCGCCGTACGGAACGGCGCGCTCCTATTATCCCGTAACCGTCCCCGAGGGGAAGGAGCGGGTGCAGGTGTTCATGAAGGCCGTTGCCGACCCGAAGGCGCGCGATGCGCTCTCCATTAAAATTCCCGTGGAGAGCCGTGGCGCGCCCTTCAAGGTGTACTCGGCGGGCGACATGGCGGCGAACACGGCGGTCACGATCGCCCCGGTGGGCGACACCGATGATTTTTCGTTCCGACCGAGCGACCTTACGATTTCCGTGAACGCCGGTCCCATCATGCAGATGGTGAAGGCGACCACGTTTCTCTCCGAGTATCCCTACGGCTGCATCGAGCAGACGCTCAACCGGTTCATGCCGGTGCTGGTGCTCAAGAACCTCCTGAAGCACAAGGGCGTTTCACACATGATGGAGGATGTTGACATTGACGAGAAGGTCCGCGCCGGCATCGCGCGCATCCAGGGCTACCAGAACGACGACGGGACCTGGGGATGGTGGAGCGGCGGTCGGGGCAACGAATTCGTGACCGGCTACGTGCTCTATTCGCTGAACAGAGCGCGCGCGCTGGGGTTTTCTTCCGACGTAAACGACGAGACCGTGAAGAAGGGGATCGACGCGATCGGGACGATGCTATCGAGCACGCAGGGCGTTCCCGACGACGCGAAGGCCTATCTGCTCTACGTGTCGGCGCTGTGGGGACGTTGGCAGGAAAAGGCGTTTTCCGACCTGATGGAGTTGCGGCAGCGCAACGCCTATCAGCTCGCTTTTCTTATCAGGGCCATTCGGACCGCGAAATCGAACGTGCCGCGGAAGGACATCGGCGAGAAAACGCATGCCGCGATGGAGCGCGTCCTTCCGGAATACGTAAACGCGCTCAAGCAGCTGCAGAAGCGGGACGCGCGTGGCGTCTTCTGGGCGAGCGAGGGGGCGCAGCGCTGGGGCTGGCAGGGCGGCGATACCGAGATGTCGTCGCATGTGCTCGCCGCACTCGTGAGCGTCGGGGACCGCTCGCCGGTCGCGAGCCAGCTGGTGAGCTCCATCTCGAAGCGCGGCCGCAACGATGCGTGGCTCTCCACGAAGGAGACGGCCTCGGTCTTTCTCGCGTTTTGCGATTATCTTGCCGCCGCCGGGAACGGGGTTTCCGGCAGGGGCGATATCGCCTTCGCCGTGGAGGGGAAAAAGGTGGCCGACGTCTCGTTCGATCTCTCGAAGCGCGTGCGGGTGAAGGACCTCGTGCGTAAAATCAAGCTTTCCGATCTCGGGGCGAAGAAGAGCTACCAGGTGGTGGCGACGGGGACGGCGGGAAGCGACGTGAGCTTCGAATGCACCATGGCCGGGAACCTGTATTTCAAGGATGCGGGGCTTCTGTCCTTTCTGAAATCCCCCGAGCGCAGCCTGAACGCGCTTTCCAACGGGATTGGGCTGGTGCGCCGCTTCAATTCCGTGACGCGCGTGCGCGACATGAACAACAGCGAGTACCTCGTCCCGCAGGACATGGCGGGCGACCGGAAGATCTCCGTGGGCGACGAGATCCTCGTGAAGCTGAAGTTCCGCGCCGACGACGATTTCGAATACCTCGTGCTCGAGGACTACCTTCCCTCGGGATTCGAGGTGGTGAACCAGAACGCCTACGGCGACTATCGCCCCTACATCCACGCCGAACGCTGGGACAACCGGATGGTGTATTTTTTCTCGAAGATCCCCAAGGGCGAGATCGTCGAGATCGCCTACATCATGCGCGCCGAGCTCCCCGGCACCTTCATCGTGAAGCCCGCGCGGATGGAGTGCATGTACGAGCCGACGATCCAGGGCTGGTCAGCCCCGGCGCGATTTACGGTGGAGAAGAAATGACCTCACCCCCCGGCCCCCTCTCCCGTGAGGAGAGGGGGAGGGGTACTTCCCATATGGCGAGACGTGGGTGGAAGAAAAAGCCGCTGGCGGGGTTGAGCTGGGGTATAAGTTTACTGCAAAGGAACTGGATCAGGAAACAGGGCTATATTATTTCGGGGCGAGGTATTATGATGCAGTGGTGAGTCGGTGGGTGAGTGTCGATCCTATGATACCCGAAGGGAAATATTTACCCAAACCTCAAGACTTCGATGATAAGCACGATTTCATTTGGCATGAGTTAAACGACAAAGATAAAATAGGGAAAATACCCGGGTATGGAGGGGCGTATAGGTCAGCAAACCTCGATCCATATAGTTACACTTGGAATAATCCGCTACGATATATCGATCCTGACGGATTAAAGGTCAATATGAACTTGGTTGAAAAGAATTCTATGACCTACGCGTCTTTTCAAAACACGCCGTCTATCAAAGGTAAATTTATAATTGGAGCACATGGGAATGCTAGTGAAATTGTAGATAGCAAGGGTAACCCTATAACACCTAGGGGGTTGGCTAAAATGATTAAAGAACACCCTGATTATAAAGCAGGTATGACTGTTCGGCTGTTGGCTTGTAATACGGGTTCAAAGCCAAAATCTGGCGACGTGCCATTCGCGCAAAAGCTAGCAGATGCTCTCGGTGTAAATGTTGAAGCGCCAAATAACTTTTTATGGGTGCTTCCATCTGGGAATTATGGTGTCGCACCAAGAAGTTGGTTGCCGTTGGGGCCTGGTTCAAGTCCGGGAGTCCTTTATTCCTTTGAGCCGAGGAAAGATGGAAAATGATAACTGTAAGATTACTATTAGGTTTTATCATCATTATCATCGTGTCTTTTGTGAGCTGTAAAAATGACGATTCGAAACAGTCTAAGCCTTTCTTTCCTAGCATGGAATTTGACATTAAAAAATCGGAGTTACCTGTGCTTGAAAAAGAAGCATTACTTGGTTCGCCTGATGCTGCCTTTAAACTGTTTCAATATTACAATTTTACTGTTTCAGAAAATGAAAAAACGATGTATTGGCTTACTATTGCTGCAGAAAACGGTAATTCTGTTGGGCAGCATAATTTGGCATATAAAATGTATATGAAAAACGAAAATCCAAACAACAAGTTAAGGGCTATCTATTGGGCGAAAAAATCAATCTCTAACGGCAATCAAAAAGCACGTCTTCTTCTTGCTGAAATTGAAGGCGTTAAATGATTATTTGAAATCTCGAATGGGAAAAGGATGTAGTCTGCAAACAGCCCTTACCCCCCCCTTTCGCCCAATACCTGAGGTAGCCGAAGCGCCGCGCTGAATTTTATCGCGGCGTTTGCGTTGAGCGATAGCGAAACCGGCTACCGTGTATTGGTCGTAGGGCGGCGGAACGCGATCTTACTTCTCGTCCGGTTTTGTCCAGTCGATCGTCTCGTCGATTTTTTTCGCGAGCGCCTCGAGTCCGACGTCGTCGTGGTAGAGCATGCCGGGATTTTTATCGATGGCGATGCGACCGTCCTTCTCGCGGGAGAAGCGGCGCCCCATGTGGTGCGCTGCCGTGACCAGCTCGCCGGGTTGTGCGTTGTTTTCGGCCAGGTCGATGGTTCCGTTGCAGACGCAGAAGTAGGTGCTCTCGGGCTTTTCGACTTTTATGCAGTACGAGGTCCCGCGAACGCCCGCGGTCACGGTCGGGGTTTTCACGAGGTATCTCTGTTGCTTGGTGAACAGCTTTCGCGTGATGCCGGCGAACCACCCGCGATCGAGCTGCAGGATGTTGCTGTCGGCCGAAACGCGAAACACCAGTCGGGTGGACGCTCCCATGCGGAAAACGTTTTTGTCTTTCACGACGATCTCGCAAAAGGACTTCTCGCCGGTTTCTATGGCGTCCCCGAAGGCGATCTTCGATCCAAGTGACGGTTTCGCTCCGTTGAGCGTAACCTCCCCTCCCAGCGCGATGATGGTTGCGTCAATGCCGGCGGTTTTGGAACAACCGGCGACCAGCGACACGACGATGGCAATGATGATGAGCGCGAGTTTCTGCACGGGAAACCTCCATTGGCTCTGTGTGATGTGCGAAATCGTAGCAGTCGCGGTATCGATTGTCAACCGTATTTGCGATGACGAATCCATCGCTGCGGTTGAAGGAAGTCGTTCCCGACTTTGATGATGATCGCGATGCGCACCTACTCCGCCGCGCGCAGCGCATCGGGGACGCGCCGCTCCCTCGGAAAGCGGAGGTACGGGATCACGCTCTCGTTCTTGAATCCTCCGATGCCGTCGTATTCGATGGTGACGACCGGGATGCCGGTGAGCGATTCGATCCGGTCGCTCATCGCCTGCGTGACCAGCGACGGGCAGCAGAAGGCCGGGTTGGCCTGCACGAAGAGCGACAGGTCGGGATGCGCCTCGGCGAGGGTGAATATCTTGTACAGGTTCTCCATCGATTCGCCGGTGTGCAGCGGGTCCATGACGAATTGCCGGAGGATCGCGTCGCGGTCGATGCGATGGCGACGCGCCGGCTCGTCGAGCACCTCCCGGAAGATGCGGTGATAGCGCTCCTCGAGCGCCGGAATGACCGTCTTGAGCAGTCGCGCGATCGCCGCGTCGGAGTAACAGCCCTCGTGGAACCACTTGTAGATGTAGGGATCGGCGACCATCATCATGTATTCGCTGAAGGGGGTGATGACCACCTCGCCGCCGTTGTCCTCGATGGTGCGGATGAGGCCCTGGTTCATCACGTCGTTGTAGCGCGTGTACACGTCGCCGAAGATCGCGACCTTCGGTTTGGGCGTGCGGCGTACGCGCACCTCGGCGAAGCGGGCGACGGCCTCGCGCACGGCGCGCTCTTTCGATGTTGCGCGGGAGAGCGCGTTGCGGAAGAAGACGAGCGCATCGACGGCGGCGCGGTCGGTGTCGCCGGGGTCGACCTCGTGGGGGCGCATGCCGCACGAGATCTTGCGGATCATCCCCCCGAAGAGGTTCGCGAAATAGGCGTTCACGGCCGTCTTCACGGACAGGTCGATGAAGGTCATGTCCCCCACGTACACCGAAAGCCGCTCCATGCCGTGCGCGTCCAGGATTCGCTTGATATACGACGGAAAGAGGCGGACATTGCACGCGATGTTCGCGTTGAACATCCACAGCGCGGTGCGCGCCGGGTCGAGCCCGTGGCGCTCCACGTAGTCGATGCAGTTTTGCGCCACGGCCGTGAGCGGAATGCACTGGCCGGTGTTGTGGCGGAGGCTGCGCCGGATGGAGTCGGGCGTTTCCTCGAGGACGCGCGCATCGATGCCCTCGCTTGTGAGGACGGCGGCGAGGAGGTCGCAGTTGACGGGGTCCCAGCCGGGGATGAGGAGCGTCCTTCCGTCGAGGACGCTCCGTTCGTCGGTGATGTTGGAGGGGAGCAGTGCCGCCGCGGACGGCAACGGCGTACGGCGTGCGGCATGGTGATTCCGGAACGAGCGTATGGCGGCCTCGATGCGCGTCTCGTAGCCCACGCTCGAATCGTGCTCGTCGAGCTGGAGGACAAGGTACGGTTTGCCGCGCCCGCCCATGATGTCCTTGAAGTGCTCGACGGTGAACGAGTCGGGCGAGCACTTGAACGAGGTGACCAGGACCGGGTAGACGCCGTCGGTGCGGGCGACGTACTCGGCGGACTGCAAAACGCTCGCGGCGTACTTCCAGTGGAAGGTTTCGAGGAGCGGTCGCATCGCGGCGGGGGCGGCGCCCTCGACGGGGAGCATGTCCTGGAAGAAGGCCTTGACGCCGTTCGCGGCGAAGATGCCGGGGATGTTGTTGTTCATATGTTTCGAGAGGACGGTGTAGGGACGCCCCAGCAGGACCACGGAGATGTCGCCGGCGTCCGCGATCTCGCGGGTGAACGTCTCGCGAAGTTGCGCGAGGCGCTGTGCGTGAAAGGCCGCCGCCGCGTCGTAGGCCGCCGAGACCTCGAGAAAACCCGTTGCGCCGCCGGTGATGGTCTTCACGGCCTTGTAGAGCTGCACCTTCTGGTGCAGCGCGCCGTGGATGGAGTTGACCAGCGGCGAAACGATGCGCGCGGGATCGAAGCCCTTGATGGAGGCGATTAGCGGCGGCATGAACTGGGTGTAGTAGCAATACTGCCGGCGGCCGTCGCCCGCGCTGTTTCGCGCCTCGAGGTATGTCGGCACGAAGAGGTAGTCGGCCTTGTCGGCGAGGTGCATCACGTGGCCGTGAAAGGCCGCGATGGGCGCGCAGAACTCGGCGCCGGTGTGGCGCTTTCCGGTCTTGAGGGCGTCGCGATAGTGCTCGCTGGTGACCGTGGGAATGCCCAGCTCGTCGAAGAACATTTTCCACAGCGGCAGCTCCTCGGCGAGGTAGAGCGCGGCCGGGATCCCGACCGTGGCGGCGTGGCGGGAGGGGCGCTTTTTCCGGGCGAAGGCCGTTGCGCGCTCCTTGATGAGATCGAACCCCGATGCGTTGCGCGACACGAAGGCGTTCGTCGCATAATCGCGCCCGCAGAGGAAGCCGTAGGCGACGGTCTCGCCGGCCACCTCGGCGCACTTGAGCTTGCAGTGGTTGGCGCACAGATCGCACGCCTCGGAGCGTACGGGGATCTCCTCCCGGTGCAGGCCGATCCCGCGGAACGTCGTCTCCGCGGCGCCGCTGTCGATGAGCGTCAGGGCCGCGCCATAGGCGCCGGTGAGATGGCAATAGGGCGACACCGTGATGGGCTTTCCGAGGCGCTGCTCGAAGGCGGCGACCAGGGCGCGGTTCTTCGCGGTGGCGCCCTGGAAGAAGATGCGCCGGCCGATGGCTCCCTCCACGGCCACCTTGAGCAGGTAGTTGTCGCGCACGGAGTGGAGCACCGAGGCGAGCACCTCGTCCACCGCGAAGCCCTCGGCGAGGTAGTGGTTGAGGTCGCGCTCCATGAACACGGTGCAGCGGTCGCTCGAGAGCGGGGCGCATTGCCCCGCGGCCCGGCGGGCGAAATCCGCGAGCGCGCAGCCGAGCTTCGCGGCCTGCTCCTCGATGAAGCTCCCGGTTCCGGCGGCGCATACGGTGTTCATCACCGAGAAGGTGACCGTGCCGTCGCGCAGCGTGGTGAACTTCGCGTCCTGCCCGCCGATCTCGATGATGGTGTCCACCGCGGGGTCGAGCTCGCAGGCCGCGCGCGCGTGCGCGGAGATCTCGTCGAGCACCAGGTCGGCGCCGATGATGCCGCCGATGAACTTCCTGCCCGAGCCGGTGGTCCCCGCACCGGCGACATCGAACCGTACGCCGTGCTCGTCGCCGATGGTCTCGAGCGCCTCGAAGATGGCCTGCACCGCCTCGAGGGGGCGGCCGGCCGTCCGCGTATAGAGGCCGGCGAGCATTTCACGGTCGGCCAGGACGACGGCCGCCTTGGTGCTGGTGGACCCGATGTCGATGCCCAAAAACACGCGGAGGCGTTCGCCCGCCGCAAGCGGCCGGTAGATGTCGATCTCGATGGGCGCTGCTCCGGGGATGCGGCGCGGGGCGTATTCGAAGCGTCGCCACGAGGCGAAGTCGGGATAGCGCGTGAGGGCGCAATCGAGCGCGGGGTAATGGTAGGCACGCTCCGTCTCGCGTTCGGCACGGATGATGTCGCGCGCGTTCGCGGAGGGCAGGCGCGGGCCCGTTCGCGCCGATTCGAGCGCGGTGAGCGCCGCGCCCATCGCGCCGTAGAGGTGCGCGCGATCGTCCACCACCGGCACGATGCCGGCGAGCGCGCCGATGTGCCGCGCGACGGCGCCGTTGCGCGCAACCCCGCCGGCGAGCAGAAGCGGCGCGGGGATGTCGATGTTCGAAAACACCGTATCGCAAATGTTCTTGGCCATGCCGTGCGAGAGGCCGTCGCAGATCTCCGGGAGCGAATAGCCCTCCTGCTGGGCGTGCGTGAGGTCGGTCTTGGCGAACACGGCGCAGCGCGAGGCGATGCGCGGAATCTGCCCCGTATTGGACTGCGCGAGCGCGGCGAACTCCTCGATCCCGGCGAGGTTGAGCCGGCGGGCCTGCTGGTCGAGAAAACTCCCGGTCCCCGCCGCGCACGAGGTGTTGGCGCGGTAGGTGCGGTATTCGCCCGCCTCGTCGAAGAGCGCGAGGCCGAACTTCTCGCCGCCCACCACGAGGAGCGCGCCGATTCGCCCGTGGATCGACCGCGCGGCGGTGATATGCGCGATGCGGTCGTTCACCCGAACGGGATCATGCAGGATGTCGGGGGTCGATGAGGTGCAGGCGATTGGTATCGGTTCCGTGAGGCGGAGCGAGGAAATCATGTCGCGCAGGACCTCGCGGGGTTTTCCGTAATGAAATCGGTAATCGCTCGCCCGAACGGTCGATGTGGAATCGACTATGACGATTGCCGCCGAAACTGAACCAATATCAATACCTAGGACCATATTATCGCGCATAATGTTCTCCTCGATTCGTCACGCGCTCATTACAAGAATAACAATGTTATGTCAAGCGATAAATGCAATGAGTGCCTCTGGCGCCATTTGCTTATCAAACGGGGGCCATATCAAGAGAACATGAATGCTGCAAAAAGATATCATAAAGAAGCAGAGTGTTGATGATGCCGTCACATGTATCAACACTTGTGCTGATTTGTTTATAAAATGCTCGGTTCGATGGGAATAAAATCCTTATCAGAATAATTATTTTTCCGATACATAATCATAGGATGCACTATGCACATCGGGTGTCCGTCACCCAATTCCAGGGAGGGAGCATGAGCATGGCTGTGAGGGAACTTGAGCGGGTACTGAAGAACGAGGTCGCGATCTATCACCAGCTGTACGATTGCGAGGAGGAGAAGGGACGGGCCATCATCGCGCGCGACGGGGCGCTGATCGAGCGGCTCTCGAGGGAGCAGGAGGAGCTCATGCGGCGGCTGGGCGCGCTGGAGCGTGAGCGGCTCGCGCTCATCGACGAGTACGTGCGCGAAAACCGCATCAACGAACTGCCCGGGAACGTGACGCTGCGGCAGATCGTCGCCCAGATGGACGAGGACTCGTCGCACCGGCTGCTGGCGATCGGGATGGCGTTGCGATCGGTGCTCACCAAGATCCAATCGCTGCAGGAAACCAACCGCACGCTCCTTGACGATAATATTCGCTTTTTCAGCATCCTGTTGTCCACCCTCAAGGACACGGTCTCGGTGAAGACCGGCTACAGCGGCTCCGGCGTCGAGGAGTCGCGCGTGTCGCAATCCCTCATTTTCAATAGGAGGTTCTGATGAATTCCACCTTCATGGGTCTCGAGATCGGCAAGCGGGGCATCCAGTCCCATCAGCAGGCCCTGCACGTGACCGGCCACAACATATCAAACGCCGAGAACAAGGAGTACTCGCGGCAGCGCGTGGTGATCACCTCCGCCGAGCCCATCTACGCGCCGGCGCTCAATCGCGCGAACACGCCGGGCAGCATGGGACAGGGGAGCGTGGTCTCCGTCGTGGAGCGCATGCGCGACCACTTCATCGACGACCGGATCGTGACCGAGAAGGACGTGATGGGCTACTGGAAATCGAAGAACGATTTCATCCGCCAGATCGAGGGCGTGTACAACGAGCCGTCGGACCTGTCGCTTCGCTCGCGCCTGGACCAGCTGTGGCAATCGTGGCAGGAGCTTTCGAAATTCCCGCAGGAGCGCTCCGCGCGCGAGGTGGTCAAGGAGAAGGCGGTGAACCTCTCCAATGACATGCGGCACGTTTACCGGCAGCTCTACGATCTCCAGCTGGACGCCAACCGGAAGATCCAGTACACCGTGAACCAGATCAACATGTACGCGCGCGACATCCGCGACCTGAACGAGCGCATCCTGAAAACCGAGGCCGTGGGCGACAAGCCGAACGACCTCATGGACCGGCGCGACGCGCTCATCGAGAAGCTCTCCACGCTGGTGGACATCTCCGTGGGGCGCAGCGACAAGGACGAGCTCATGGTCTACATCGGCGGCGAGAACCTGATCCAGGGCGAGGTGCTGCGCCCGCTCGAGGCGGTGATGGACCCCGACAACAAGGGGTACTTCAAGGTCGTGTGGGCCACAACGAAGACCGATCCCACGCTGCGCGGCGGGGAGCTCACCGGCCTCCTGGAGGTGCGCGACAAGATCCTGCGCGACAACATCAACGACATCAACGCGCTCGCGATCAACATGATGGACCTGACCAACGAGGTGCACCGCGACGGCTTCGGGAAGACGGGCAAGACCAACGAGAACTTCTTCAAGCACATCATGATCAGCGACAGCGTGGAGGGCAACCACGACCTGAACAACGACGGCGTGGCGGACGTGACGGCCATCTTCAAGGTGAGCGGGACCAACAAGCTCGACGGCTCGGCGGCGATCGGCGTGAGCGGGACGCTCGTGTTCATCACCAACGACCAGTACGAGCAGCGCGCGGAGATCGACTACAACGCGAACGACACGACGCTGGGCGTGATCAAGAAGATCAACGACGCGCGCCTGGGGGTGGTGGCCTATCTGAACCACAACAACCAGCTGGCGCTCAAGGCGACCATCGCCAAGGACACGGACCGCAAGAACTTCATGATCCGCTATCTCGAGGACAGCGGGCAGTTCCTCGTGGGGCTCACCGGTATCCTCAAGAACGCCGGGGCGCAGGGATCATTCGACTACCGTCGCGTGGACGATATCCGGAAGTTCCTGCCCGACCGCGAGCACGTCACCGTGGCGCCGCAGTACAATCCCGCCTCGTGGATGGCCGTGGACGACAGCATCATGTACGACGTTGACAAGATCGCGGCCGCGCAGGGCAAGGACGTGGGCGGCACGGGCGATTTCAACACCACCAACGGCCCCGGCGACGGGACCAACGCGCTGCGCATCGCGAACCTGCGGCACAAGCACGCGATGGTGGACGCGAAGACGACCTTCAACGAGTTTTACAATGCGCTCGTTTCGCGCATCGGCACGCAGGGGGAGGAGGCGGGCGACCGCATCAAGAACCAGGAGACGCTGCTGACGAACCTCATGAACCTTCGCGAGTCCGTGTCGGGCGTAAACCTGGACGAGGAGATGGCGCAGATGGTCGCCTTTCAGCACGGGTACAATGCCGCCGCGCGGATGATCTCGACTTTCGATCGGATGCTGGAAACCATCATCAAAATGGGGGCCTAAGCCATGCAACGCGTAACCAACCAGATGCTCAACAATACGATGATCCATAACCTGAACCGGCACCAGTCCAGCATGGACCAGATGCAGAACCAGCTCGGGACCGGCAAGAGCGTGAACCTGCCGCGCGACAATCCGATCGCCACCACGAGCCAGATGCTCTACCGCACGCGGCTCACGGAGATCGACCAGTACAACCGCAACATCGACGAGGCGAAGTCGCGCATGGACGAGGTGGACACCGCGCTCCAGTCGGCCATGCGCATCTTCCAGCGCCTGCGGGTGCTCGCGGTGCAGGGCGCGCACGGCATCTACACCGCCTTCGAGCGGAAGGAGGCGGCGGCGGCGGAGATCAACGAGCTCCTCGAGGAGGTCGTGGCCATCGCGAACACGCGCAGCGCGACGGGCCGCCCGATCTTTGGCGGCTTCCAGACCGGCTCCGAGGACGTGCAGAACCCGTTCGTCGCGATCTATCAGACCATCACCGCCGGGAACCAGGGCGACGCGATGACCGGCGTGGAGTACCGCGGCAACATCGGCAAGATGAAGCGCGAGGTGGCGCAGGGCGAGTTCATGGACGTGAACGCGCCCGGCAACTGGGTCTTCTGGGCCACCAACCAGATCCTCACCTCGAACAAGGACGCGTCGGAGTACGCGGCCGATTCGAACCAGAAGATCCGCATCGACGGCAAGGAGATCAACATCTCGGCCGGCGACAACCTCGAAATTATCATTGACAAGATCAACAATGCCGGGTTAAGCATTCGGGCGTCCAAGGGCGGCCGCAACAACCTGATCATGGAGACCACCACGCCGCACCAGATCTGGCTCGAGGACGTGGAGAGCGGCCGGGTGCTCAAGGACCTGGGGCTTATCAACACGGAGTTTCCGGAGCCGCCCAACAATGTCGATCCCACGGTCACCATCGGGGGGATGTCGATTTTCGAGATGATCATCCAGCTGCGCGACGACCTGGTGCGCGGCGACCAGGAGCTTGTGGGCGGGCGCGACATCGGCCTCCTGGACCTGGCGCTGGACAATATCCTCAAGCACATCTCGGCGGTTGGCGCAAAGCAGCAGCGGACCGACGAGCTGGTGAAGCGGACCGCCTTCGACAAGGAAAACGTATTGACGATGCTGTCGAAGTCCGAGGGGATCGATTTCGCGGAGACCATCATGAATTTCAAGTGGCTCGAGTCGGTGCACCAGTATGCGCTGGCGGTGGGCGCGAAGACCATCCGGCCCACGCTGATGGACTTCCTGCGATAGCCACCTCATCCCCCGGCCCCCTTCTCCCGTAGGAGAAGGGGGTGTTACAATACGGAACGGTTCTCGTCTCAGAGCCCTCTCCTGAGGGAGAGGGCGCGCCGGAGGCGGGGTGAGGTGTTGCGAGTATTTTTCGTCGAAACAATAACGACAGGAGTTTCCGATTGTCAGTGAAAGTGAAGACGAAGCCGTTTGGCGAGATCGAGATCCAGGACAAGCAGATCGTGGAGTTCCCCGAGGGGATCCTCGGATTCGAGTATATCAAGAAATTTATCATCATGGACTCCTCCGAGAAGAGTCCCTTTAAATGGCTCCAGGCCTTCGACGAGCCGGACCTGGCGTTCGTGATTATCCGCCCGGCGGATTTCATGATTGAATACGAGCTCGTGGTGGCGCAGGGCGATCTGGAGGCGGTGGGCTGCGCGAGCGCCGACGATCTCCTGGTGTTCGCAATCGTGACCATCCCCGACAATCCCTCGGACATGACGGCCAATCTGCAGGGTCCCATCATCATCAATCCCGTGACACACATCGGTCGGCAGGCCATCTCGCTGAGCGACCGATACCGCGTGCGCCACCGCATTCTGGACGAGGTGAAGCGCGCGACCGAGGGGAGGGGCTAGGCATGCTGGTGCTTGCGCGGAAGGTGAACGAGAGCATCATGATCGGCGACGATGTCGAGCTCATCGTGATCGACATCAAGGGCGACCAGGTGAAGCTGGGGATCAAGGCGCCCAAGAAAGTGACCGTCCACCGCAAGGAGATCTATGACGAGATCCAGCAGGAGAATATCGCCGCCGTGAGCTCCGAGTTCAAGCCCGAGGCGCTGCGCGAGCTGTCCGACTTCTTCGAGCGGGAAAAGAAGGAGCGCGATGGCAACGATACAAAAGGCAGGAAGGCCTGATGGGAGAGGTTGCGGCGGTTTTTTCCATTTCCGGCGTTCTGCCGCTCTCGATTGCCTGCGCCGCAATATTCGCGTTGCGGGAGATCGCCGCGTATCGCGGGTCGCTCGGCTTCAAGTATCTGCTGACGCCGCTCATCACCCTGCTGATAATCGGGATCGCCGTGCTGTCGGCGGGGAAAGGGCTTACGGGCTATCAGTTCCTGATTGTGGGCGCCCTGACGCTTTCGCTCATCGGCGACGCCATGCTGATGATCGAAGAGGTGAACCTCTTTTTGCACGGGCTCGTTTTTTTCTTGGCGGCGCACATCGCGTACGTGTTCGCCTTTTCGATGGGATACGCCTGGCAGCCCTGGAACCTCGCTCCGGCCCTCGTCCTCGGCGTGTTGTATATTGCGTACAACGCCTGGGTCCGTAAAACGCAGGTGGCCGTGTATAGCGCGATTCTCATGCTGATGGTGTTTTTCGCGGTTTCGTCCTTCAACGCCGGCGCGACGACCCGCGCCGTCGTCCTGTGTGTCGCCGCCGTCCTCTTCGCGCTCTCGGACGGGCTGCTGGGGTACAATACCTTCGTGAAGCGCGTCCCCAATTCTACGGTATACACCTGGGCGCTCTACGCGCCGGCGCAGTTTCTCTTCGCCCTTTCCTGCTATCTGTAAGATCGTCTCGGCTTCGCTGCGTAGTTGCGCCTCTAGAGGCGGAGGGCAGTCTCGGGGTTTTTGGGGTATCCCCAGTAGATCTTCCAGGCGATCAGACCATCTTCCTCAATACGGGAGAGCACATAGTTTGAAAAGCGATAGTTATCGCATCTCATCCCTTGTGTCGCCTGTTTGATTATATCGGACAAGAAAAGCCGGGCCGCCTTCGCAATAATCAAAGAATCCGATTCCTTCAATACATTCCGTAAATCCTTTAAGTAATCCGCGTCGTCCTCGCTGAGGCGGACGTGGATTATATGCCAGTTCTCCTTATGGTCGCGGGCCTGATATTGCACCGAGCGTCCTATCCGTATGCGCGTGGTCATGTCGTGCATGCTCCGGTGAATGAGCATGCTGATAATCCGCCCCCGCCGCATGCCGGTCAGGGCACAGGCGTCGTCGAGCAATCGGAGTGTATTCGCATGCACATTGAGTGTGGTGTTTATGGCCATATCCGCCTCCATTTTTTAGTGTCTAATAAAATTACGAGTTTGAAGGCAAACCAGTGAATATTTTTCATGGGTCTGAGAAGGGAATATGTTTCAAATAGCGGTAAAATTGTTTTGACACCGTCCATGATTCCCCATAGAATCAATATGTGAGAGAGGAAAAGGCGGAAAATCAAACATGAGCTCGAACGATACATG